>Ga0126342_10011251_pt1 | contig 15990 bp, 10 predicted proteins | sample Cyp1metagenome_FD_92528 | JGI IMG/M metagenome (GOLD analysis project Ga0126342, IMG submission 92528) | Coral microbial communities from Lord Howe Island, Old Settlement Bay, Australia - Cyphastrea 1 metagenome | ecosystem: Host-associated > Invertebrates > Cnidaria > Coral ... | reverse complement strand
ATGTGAGGCCCCCCAGTTATAAGTTGGTTTATAAGCCCCAGTAACTATAGTTATAAGTACCATAAACCATAGTTATTGGAGTTATAAACCAACTTAGCTATCTTGGGGGCCTCACATTGTAGCTATGTTCGTTTAGCGGGCCGGGTATATATGAGGCGATGTCCACCGAAGGGATGACACTGGGGAGTCATGGAACTCAAGAGGTACCCCGATGAAAAAGCCCCCATCAACCATCATCAACCCCTATTAGGGGCTGAGTCCTTATATATAATATATAACACATACATTATAATATATATATATATTATAAATACATGTACATATTATATATATATATATGTATATTGTTGGAGGGGGTCAACATGTGGCCTGTGGCGAATACCAGTAATTTTCATGATTGGTACTTTCATTTTCTGATCTGCGGCAGCCCCGATTCAAGCCCTGGCATGACATGATGAAGTGCCGTTGACAAACCACCATGAAATTGAGTATATTTAAACATCACCCAACTAGTGAAAATGAATCACGAACCACCAAGAAGTTATGTACATCCATAAAATAGGACAGTTTACATACATTTACCACATTTGCCACCCCCTAGAGCATCCCAAACCATCAAGAAAATACCAAAATCACTTGTTAGGTATTTTCGGATTTGCTTCCTAGGACACCCCCATATATATATATATATTATAGATTCATACATTATAGATTCCCCAAGTACAGTGTATTTTCCATTGGGAAGTTATACAAACTCGACGTCTTTTTTCGACGCATTTTTCTTTTCGATGTTTTCACCCAAGGAGCCCATCTTCGTAAAGTCCACAAAGTCATCCACATGGCCATATTTACTTCCTCAAAAACGGCCAGCCAGAGGTTTTTCCATGGCTTTCTCAGTGAGTTTTTCCATGGACCCCAAAAAATGGGATTTATGCTAGGTTTATGCCAGGTTCCTGTTGGATTAGCCGAATGCTGGATTTGAAAAATTAGAAAATATCACTGAAATCCACTATTTTCTTGGTATTTGATGGGAAAATCATCTATAAATAGATAGAAATAGGTCATTTTCCAGCTAAGCGTCTTTGATGACCAGGGTATATATGGAGTCATTACGAGGTTGGGACATCAAGGGATGTAGAAACTGATCATGTACTTAAGGTCATCACAGTACACATTTCAAACACACAGGAACCCACAACAGGGGGAATAATTATGGCCACCAAGGTGAAAAGGACATTTACCATCATCATGGGATTGGAATTTTGGTTATGAGATGTTATGAGGATTCGCAATGGCCATAATATGCCAGGGAAATATTTTCGTGATGCTTGGAATCCAAGAATTTCTCAAAATGATAAACATGTTCACTTTATATTAGCTGGTTAAAAAAGGAGTTGCCACTTCGTGGATAATGAATGATAGTGATTTGTTTTTTTCCATTCTATGAGTTTGGTCAGTAGAATCCCCAAACCCTATCAACCAACAACAAGTGATACCTTCAGACCGTCCTGCAACATTCAGACCGAAGGAGGTAAAGGGCTGCCCAGTTTGCTGCTTCAAAACCTTTGCAAAGCCACCATCCTGACCCGGGATTCGGCAATGCAACTCGGGTGCCCTAAAAGTATACACATTGAGTTAATAATATAAAAAACTATAACTGTGTATGGTTATATAACTATAAATATACATGCATGATTGATCATGATTGTAAATGATTGTACATATAGTATATAGTACAGTATACAGAATATATATATATATAATGTATGTGGGGTATGAACACAGCATTTCCATATTCTTTCCAGAAACTACCAAGCTCATTAGAGATCCACATATTTCACTGACTTGGACAAACAGAGATCCACATGTATACGGCAACACACACATAATAATAATTGTATATACATACGCGCAACTACTGGGCTTTGCCCCAGCGTTGCAGCGTAGAGGGTTCCCATTCCCAATCTAAATCTTGTTGCAACTTCGCATTCAATTGGGAAGATCAACAAAGGCATTAGGGAATATTAAAATCCCACCACCGTTAAACTCTACATTGAATTGGAAAGATCAACAAAGGTATTCAGGAATATTAAAATCCCACCCCCTTTAAACTTTACAGATCAACAAAGGTATTAGGGAATATTAAAATCCCACCCCAGCTAAACTCTACATTCCGCTGGGAAGATCAACAAACATATTAGGGAATATTAAAATCCCAACCCCGTTAAATTTGACATTCAATTGGGAAAATCAACAAAGGTATTAGGGAATATTAGAGTCCGACCCCCGTTACACTTTACATCCAATTGGGAAAATCAACAAAGTTGTTGATGATGATGATGATGATGATGGTGGTGCTGATGATGATGATGATGATGATGATGCGTTGCCCGTCGTCGTTGCGGTTCAGGGCAAAGCCCAGGCATTTGCCGTATATATATATAACAAATACTCACCAGCCCATTCCCCATTCCCAGGGACATCCTTTCCATATGGGACCACAACATCAATGGATAACCACAGATTTCACCATGGCTTCTGTAAGCACCTGGTAGTTGTAAGCCACCATATTCTCGGGCACCTCAATCCTGATGCTGGAGATGAGCCACCCGACTTGGAACAAAGAAACACAGCACATAGTCACATAGTTATAGGTTCAACATCCCACAAGAAGGCCCTGGCCAACAGGTTTTCTGAGTTTTACACTGCTAGGTTTTGTTCGAAATAATTCAAGAAGAAGGCTGTTTGAGGTATAGCATTCTAAATTGATCTGATGCTGCCAACCCAATGAACGATACACCGGGACCTTTTGCGTTTTTTTTTTCCGGTGCTTTGTCTGACCTCAATTATCACAATAATGGGATACAACGTGAACCGTTGGTTTTCTCATCCCGAAGATACTTGATCAACTGATTCCTTTCAGTAGTGTTTAATTTTCTTGTGCTTTCACATTTCCACCTTCCGTCCGTTCATATCCGATGTTGCATTGAATTATATAGCTTTCCCAGCTTAAACACATCCCATCCCAAAAATAAAAATTTGAATCTCCATGAAGCGTCCACCTAAATGGCACCCCAGAAAAAGAAAGCACTTTTGACCCATATATCCAATACTATATCCATCAAATACGGGTCACCACCAACGCCCAAAAAAAAGCTATGTACCACTTGCTGGTCCACTATCATTGGCAAATATCGCCACACATATGAATAAATCTAGTCTAGTTGGGTCTGTCCAACAAAAATATGATACCCCAGAATACCGTGGTTTATCATCTGTTTTTCCCATTCACATTGCCATAGCTTGGGATAGATAGCCAATTTGCAGAAAAAACAACATACAAAATAGGCCCTACCATTCATATCCCATCAATATCTCACTCTACCTCCATAAATATCCCAATTCTTACATCACAATAGCCCATCTAGATCGATATAATTCCCATCATAAATCACCCATATTCCAATATATTCCAATATATTCCAATGACCCATAGCAGAAAATAGCAGAAACTCCTTAAATGAAATCCATGATCCAACATGTATTTTTCCCCGTTTTATCCCTTTTTAAAAGGTCCCTGAGCCCTGGCCCACATTCGCCGACATGAGCCCCGACATTCGCCACATCGCCGCGGCGCTTGATCTCCGCATTGTACTGATCCCAGATCGCTGGATCATCGGGGTTCAGCGTGGGTGTCAAGGCACCGGCCATCGGTGAATTCCGATCCACCTGACATCAACGCCCCCGGGGGACGTTGGAAAAAAACGTGGCTGGAAGGGACATCCAACGTGACATCCAATGGAAAAATATGGGAAAATATGGAAAAATATGGAAAATCCACTATATGTTTTTTTCGCTGGGAAAGTAAAATCATCTCTTTTTTTGGGCGATGCTCCAGCAAGCCATGTTACCGCCTTGGCTTGGCTCAAGCCGCCCTTTTTGGTTCCCACCAAGCAACAGAATTGTGGACACAAGACCGTCCACAAATGCGCCGCAAATGAGTGGGTTATAATGGTTTGTAATTACTGGTTGGTGGTTGAGCCTACCTCTCTGAAAAATATGACTTCGTCAGTTGGGATGATGACATTCCCAATACATATATATATATATATTACCTAAAATATCAAAGATTAGTACATTAGCAGCAATAATGAGTATGCCACTGACAACAAGGGTTGTTGTAGCGACGTTCCCGTTATATCCCAACTTCTGGGTGCTCTTACCATAGCTATACCCTTTAACAACAATGAATTACCATGATAATTAACCATGACAAATATGAATGAGTTACTTAAACCATGATGCCATGACAAAATGATGCCATGATTCACCATTGACCAGATGATTCACCGCCGTGAACTTCACCTCACTGCCAATCTGACAGATACCCTGCAAACAATGGAGCCAATGACCTTTGCTGGTGAACGTAGATATTCCCATGAAAATTAATACCAAAAGACTAGTTAGGATTAAGCATTATTAACCATCATTAACCATGATTGACCATTATTAATCATATTATTAACCATGATTGACCATTATTAACCATTATTAATAATTATTAACCAAATTAGATTGTATCTATATAAGATTGACCTAGTGTCACCGGTGCTTGCCCCGCCTTCAGAAAGTCAAAGCTGTCAGGTCTGGCCGAAAAAACCGCTGGTCGCAGCACGTAGAGATCCTCTTCTGGGCCTCCAGGCAAAGCAGGCGCAGGTCACGGCGAAGCATGGCGGGGCCACTGGCGAAGCATGGCGTGGGGCAACCGAATGACTCGTTGATTTCTTGGGGAATTCCATGGTTAATAATGGTTAATGATGGTTAATGATGGTTGATGATGGTTAATGATCGTCAATGATGGTTAATAATAATATCTGGTTGGTGGTGCAATAACCATCCTGAAATGATGGAGTTAAAGTCAATGGGAAGGATTGTCCCATACATGAAATGGAAAAAACATGATCCTTATATAATCTTATATATCTATCACTATATTGAATTAATATAGATCTATGAAATATGGAATTAGTATGTATAAATAATATATGTTTGTGCTATGTCTATAGATAATTCAAGTCGTCATACGAAATGACAATATATGCCCAAGTCACAGAAGGCTCCGTGAAGCCCGGGAAGATGTCCAGAATAATATACTTCAAGATGGCGTATTCAACACCAACATCATCCTAAACAAACCCAAATTACTGTATTATATATATATATATTACGTATATGTATATATCATACATAGTATATATATATACATAGTAAATATATACACAGTATATATGATATACACACACACTATATTACTATAATCAAATTCATAGGTACAAACATGTACAAACTGCACACCCAGCTGTAGTCAGAAGATGGCCCAAAGTGAAAGACCCTCGCCTCGTGCGAGTTCGACCACAAATTGCGCAAAACCTCCAGTGAAGTGCCAGTGAAGTGATGCTTGGGAAGGGAGTAACATACGGGAAGCCAAGAAAATCAATGGAAGAAAATCCACGTTATACTATGTTATACTAACTAAGCTTTCTTTCGTTGGAAGGCAGGAATATTAGAGCAACCTCCCAGCCTCCCTTTCTTCATTCCTTCAAACTTTCCATTTCTGATGATCGATTCTCGGCACCAGCGGATCGCAGACGCGCACGCAGCAAGCAAGGATGGATGAGCCATTATCTTGTCCCAAGAATAATCATCAACAACAATGTAACCATCATCAACAAAAGAATAATAACAATAACAACAATAATAATAATCATCATCAACTTGTATCCTGATTGCAAATGATAATCTTCAAGATTAGCATAAATCACGTCGCTTTACTTTATGGGCAATATTCCCATGCTAATTACAGTAACTGTGTCCACCAGCAAAAATTCTCTCGGGTCTACATGTCTTTGGCTCTAATTCACAGATAATTTAGACATATAGCGCCTATGGCCACCCCATTCACAAATGAATATCCACTGCTAAGTTCAATTCTGTGAGGGACATGAAAAATCCCAACGCTCCGTGGTGGCGATACTCCTCGAGTCGGACGCTTCAGAACGACAGAAGTATTGCCCTGGTCCCATGGTCCCATGAAACTGGATGTGGTAAACCCAATATAACCCAAAAAATCAAACATCTCCAAAGTCACCATTTTTATGGGTTCTATGGGTTCTATGAACCATCCCCAGTCATGGTATACGTTTATGATAATTTGGTTTACCACATGAAGTCCACTGAGAATCATTCCAATCTCCATACACATGGATAACATTTATCATCCAGGATACCCTCAGCGTGAAAATGCTGAGCACTTTTTTCAACCAGACGCCTTCAATGTGAGGACCCCGTTCGAGAGCGCTAAGTTGGTGCAAATAACTCCAATAACTATGGTTTATGGTACTTATAACGAACTAGTTACTGGGGCTTGCAAACCAACTTATAAGTTTCCCCAAAGAATGGGCTAATCCGACAGAAATTCACAACCGGTTGGCGCCTGGAAAAATCACACTCTTCGTGAAAACGCCATCACAGCCGGCTGGCCACGACCTGGCGAGATCACGCACGGATCACGAAAAACGGATCACAACTGGTTAGTTAATGACTGGGGTCAGAAGCTATCTATCTATTTATCTATCTATCTATCTATCGATCTATCTATCTATCTATCTGCCTCTCTCTCTCTCTCTCATCTGTCTATCTAACTAGTGTAGTGACTAGTGGTAGTGTGGTTGCAGTTGCACTTGTAGTTGAGGTTGTCTCTCTATCTATCTATCTATCCATCCATCTATCTATCTATCGACCTGTCTATCTATCTAGATAAAGAAATAAATACACAATTCTAATATGTGTATATATATATAGTGGGATAAGCCACTGAAGGGGGACTTACTAACCAGAGTTTAAAAAAGCACACACTTACGATTCGACAGCGATGATATCAAATATTCAGCTGGCTTTTCCCATGGAAAAAAATGGGTTACCTTGGGAAATTCTATGGGGAAATAGGGCCCCCGGGCCATGTGGGGTGTGAAATGGGGATGTCATGCTGGTAGTTTTGCAGAGTTTTGTCATGAAACATTGGAAAATTACCCTCTGGTAATTTAACATAGCTATTGAAAATGACCATTTATAGTGGATTTTCCCATTGAACATGGTGATTTTCCATAGTTATGTTAGTTTACCAGAGGGTATGTGGGATTCTTGTCTGAAAATGCGATTTCTGTCAGGTCACAATGGGCTTGGGAGTATGACAAATGGTGTTATGACCACGCGAAAAATAGAACGTGGGATCCCAAAAACAGGAATACACTATAATACACTATCAAAAACATTCCATAAGCACAATGGGATGTGCAACCAACATTTACCAACATGATATGGAGCTCCAGCCAAATTATGGGGACTGTAGCAACACAAACTTGGGATATCATGGGATATTTTGGCAAAAATGCTGCATGGTTTTGTCCAGGAGCTAAGACCGGGAGATGCCATCTCCAAGAAAAATATCCCTATAGATTCCGGCAAAAACAGCAAAAAATCATCAGCAAATCCATGTACAGTATATAAACATATACAAACCACCAAGACTATATTCCAGTATATTCCAGTAATATCCTACCAATCTCCGACCAATATCCTAACAATATGCCAACTTGCGCCGGGAGCACCCCCCGCTGCTCATAAAGGTGTCATCGACATCACTCAGGACCTGCACAGAAGGGAGTCAAAGAAGTCACAGCTCATAGGTGGTAAACATTCCATTCTGGTTGGTGGTTTCAACCTACCCCTCTGAAAAATGATGGAGTTCGTCAGTTGGGATGATGACATTCCAAATATAATGGGCAAGTCATAAAATTCATGTTCCAAACCACCAACCAGCATTATTGATGGGTTTCAACCATCCAAAGAATCCAAAGTGGGGCAGGATTTACCATCCACAGTAGCATGGAGCCGAACTGAGCCTAACTGAGCCTGCCATGAGCCAGTCGTTGCCATGGGATTGAATTCATATTCGCTAAGCGATCCTGGTTGGTGGTTGAGCCCTACCCCTCTGAAAAATACATAAGTTCGTCAGTTGGGTTTTGGGATGATGACATTCCGATGATTATCCCCAAAAGAAATGGAAAGTCATAATCCAACACAGAGGATCCATGGTGCTGCTATATATGGTGCTCCATGGATCCCATCAATATACCCCCTTTAGGTTAGCATAGAAAAACCAGCACCAGCCGGATCCGTCATGGGCAAATGTTCCAAACATCCAAAGCACCAGGATCTGTTGTGCTCCAGGCCTGCACTGGTCCTTGACAGGGAGCCTTGGGGAAAACCCGGAAAACCCGGAAAACCCCACCCCTATCGTCCAGGTTTAAAAACATCAAAAACATGAAGCCAAAAATATGGATCCAAACGTATATCTGAGCATAGCACATCTATGGTGGGCATGTTTTGCCACTAAATATCTTTGGGAAATCTTTGGGAATTAGGATCAGGATTTGGGAAATGTTCACCTAATCTCTATCCACAAGATTCCACAAGTTGGCCTCAAAAAAAACGTAAATCCAACATATCCTCTGGTAAACTAGCATAGCTATTGAACATGGCCCATTTATAGTTGATTTTCCCTTGAAAAATGGTGATTTTCCATAGTTATGTTAACGTTTACCAGAGGGTATGGGGTCTACTAAAGGTCTATCCTTTTTTCGTCTTACCGTCAGCCTTGCATGATCATCCTCCCCGGTCCCCCCCAAAAATGTCAGGATCAACGATGTGTTGATGAGAAAAGCTACCAGCAGAGTTGGAATTGCTACCAGCAACGATGTGTACCCAACAGACATATCTGTTGACAATGGTAATTGGGCAACTTAAACCATTTATCGCTGAAGTAGTCACCTTCAACAATCTCTATTTGTGTTTTTCTGAAGCTACAGGGTACCCGTTCCATTCACTTGTTAATTATATTTTTGCGTGTTAACATGGCCATAAACGGGGGCTAAATTCGCTATCCATCACGCACGTAGCTTTTGGTTGTGCTTCCCATTTATATCCCACTAATATCCCATTACACCGAAAATCCCACTATCTGCATCCCCATAAATTATTACATTCCCATTAATTATTGTCCAATCATTCATTGCTGAAGTGCGCTTAAAACCCGTTTCCGTTGATGCTTACACCACCATGTTTGGCTATCCATATACGTATATGTATATATATATATAAATGTAGATATACCTTCAATATCCCATTATATCAATATCCTCCTTCTATCTCCATTCCATCCCTAGCATGTCCCATTATCTCAACCATACTTTGTGTGGATCTTCTGATATCTTCTCCATTCAAATCCTTCTCTTCCAACCTCGTACAACCTCGTCAGACTGCCCATCGAATGGTTCAAACTTTCTCCGCTGGCGAGGGGCCACCTTTGTAAATGAGCTATTCTCTCTGCCTGAGCCATTGCGAACATGTCAGAAGTATATGGGTATGGGTCAAAATGAGGTACCCCAATAATTGGATGGTGAATACTAAACTAGACTAACATCTGTGGTCCCCTAGGTCTTCCATTTTGACCCACGTCCATATGATGATCATATCTGGTTGGTGGTTGAGCCCTACCCCTCTGAAACATGATGGAGTTCTTCAGATTGGGAAGGATTATCCCGTGTATGGAAAATAATCCAGCCATGTTTGACACCACCAAGCAGATATTTATTTCAGGTTGGTGAACTGAACAGCATAAGTTATCCTAAACCTAATCATCCATCGAATTTTTTGGATGGATGATTTAGCGGGATAACTTGTGCAGTTCACCAACCTGAAATAAGTCCATTTTGGAACAGCTCCCCTTCCTGATCATGATCTACAGTGACGTCGCAGAGAGGTCGTTATTACTTATACAGACGTACGTTATAACATCATTCATGGAAATCATATAGATGGATATCATCCATGGAAAAAATACAGCAATGATCATCAGTTGTTGATCATGTATACTCATCCATGTGGGGCACACGGCGTGCCTCCAGTGGTGGCTGTCCTTGCGGTGGCCTTGTGTTGTAGCAACTGCAAGCTGCTTTCCTGCAGATGGACACCCAGTGCATTGTCAATGCATTTATCTTCAAGGCTTAAATGTCATAGGTTCTATGTGATTGTCAGTTATTCTAATATATAATAGCGATTCACTAAAATAGAACTGTTTTAGATTGTTGTGGGGAAATTCCCCCCAATCAATTCATGATAGGGGCATCAAAAAGATCGTTGTGTCTCTTTTCCTGGATGGTTTAGATGGTATTTACGCGATAATTCACAGGTTTGAATGGATCGTTCCATCTATTTTGAGGTTGCCATACTGGATATCAATGTTGATCATGTTTCATTGATTATTCGCCATCAATGGATGTTAGTATTGCTAGTCATTAAACTACTTCACCATTGGTGGCTTTTGTTCATAGGTGGGTTATGGATTTCACATATGAGATGATCCATCTGATATTTCCCCTTACCACGATTCGAGTGAGGTCAGTGAGGTCACTATAATTTACCCAGAATATTCATTGGGCCATATATATATATATATATGGTACCCCCCCCCTAAGATCTACCTCAGAGCATTTTGATATATTGTCTCTACATGTATATATATATATATATACTCATTAACCATTATCAACCACGATTAGCCACTTCCAACCACTATTAACCACTATTCTCACTAATGAGTTGATTTTGCCGCTGATCCGCGATCTTGGGGCATGGATGGGGCCAGGTTTGGAGGAACTGGAGGTGATATTCATACTGCAAACATATTGATTTAATGCGTGTGTATATATATTATATGTATAATATATTATATATATAGTTGGTGGTATACCTACCCCTCTGAAAAATATAAAAGTCAGTTGGGATGATGACATTGCCAATATATGGAAATTCCATGTTCCAAACCACCAACCATATATATATATATACATATGTGATGTATATAACTATATACTATACATAAATACTGCTGCGAAAGTGACAACTGCGACGAGTCTTCAGTTTTCAACGTGTCCGTGGCAACTCTGTGGGTCACTGAAACTGGGAAACTGGATGCGGTTGCACCCATTCATAGTTCACTATAATAGCTACCCCTATGTTTCATAGTAGTTGTTTATAATAGTTCGTTCTAGTTCATGATAGAAACCAACAATGATGATGTTGCTGTTATCGTGATTGCTAACTTTGTCATTCAACTAGGACCCCAAATGAGAACGGAGTAGATATCCAGCCCTGTTCTCAGCTCCCATAAACAAACTCTCAGTCATGGATACTTCTCAGCACATCTGACAAAGCAGTCTCCAGGATCAATTTTGACCAACGCCTGAAAGTTGCTGGTCTCATTCTTTTCCCACATGAGTCAGATGAACATGGGGTACACGGTATACCCCAAACATCACCACATTTGCAACGTAGGGAACGTGGTGGTTTAACCGTTTAACCATCAACGAGAGTAGGTACCTTTCTGGATGAGGGGTACCATGGTGCACATGGCTACCATATGTACAGACAAATCCAGCGCTTGAAGCCCCGGCCTCACAGTCACATTCTGCGGCCAGCACAAGCAGCAAGGACCACAGCATGGCTCGGTCAGTGGCCCATAATGAAAGCGCTAATTAGACAAAGCCAAAGGAATCCTGCGAATGGGCGCCCTTGAGCAGAGCCCTTTGTGATGGGGATATGTGTTCGCGTTTTTGAGAACTGGGACGCCAAAAATGCGAGGGCGTATCTGCACATTTAGACCACTGTTCGGTCGGTCACAGGGTAGAATTTGCCCCTTAAACATCGGAGAATGACGGGGCAAACTTCAGAAGGGTATTCTCTTTGGCACCAGAAAATTGGGCAACGATGGAAAAAGAAGGACTCAACAAACTGCACTTCCATCCTGCGCTGAAATGACTTGTATCCATTGCTAGGTTCAACGGGAACTGATCTTACCTGCCACGAGACCCATCGGCACATCTCGTCCGCTTTTCAACTGTTCCATTGCACTCCAGGTCCGCTTCTTGCCAACCTGCCAGGAACCAAACTCAGGGACTGGCCAAGCCAACTGCGATATCTCAAATGCGAAGAATGAGGTACGTATCCTCCCTTAAAAAGCATATATGTTTCTTAATTGAAATTATATGTTTGGTATGGAGTATTGGATGGATCGCTGAAGCCATTAGCTTGGATCAGTACATCAGTATCTCATACTATCTCATATGGGTTTGAGATGCCAAGATCACCAGGTTAAAGAAAACACCCTGTGGTTTACCTCCTATTTCAGCCTATTTTTATATTTCCCTGATATGTTTCCCATCAATCATCGGTCATATATGGATCCTATGGATGTTGTTTGGTCAAGATCACCAAATATTCGTTGAAGTATAACTGGTTGCTGGTTTCAACCCTCTGAAAAATATTAGTCAATGGGAAGGACTATCCCATATATTGTGGAAAATAAAAAATGTTTGAAACCACCAACCAGATAAGATTCAGAAACAGCCGTTCATGTACAGTACTCGCCAGTCATTTGATGTACTCGCTAGCCTGTCTTTCTTGGTGACATCAGCATGTTTTCATGGGAAGGGGCTTGAGATTGCCAAACAAGTTTATTGATATATGATTTCTATTGTTATTTTTTGTTGTTTTTATTGCTACTTATTATAATTATTACTATTACTATTTATTATTACTACTATCTATTATTATCTATTACTATTGTCATTATATAACCAAAATATGTACATATAATATCAACATGTACACATAAATGCTCACTGTAGATTCCGCAAATGGTGGACTTACCACTGTTCACCGTTCACCAGTCGGCGAATCTACAGCCCCGCCTCACCGCAGCTGTCGGGTGGGCGCAATGGAACGAAATCAAACTCAGGCCACAGACCTAGTTCGATCAGTTCACATGGAGATTTGCGACCAACCAAAGATCAGTCCACGATTTACAAAGGGATACACGTGGTGTTATCAAACTATAAGTATAGTAAATATTAATGAGAAAATTACTCCATAGGTCCATAGATTATAAGTACCAGAAGATACTATAAGTAGTATATCAATGTATATCAAATATAGGGTGGTATGGAGTGCTGGGGCCTGAGACACACGAAGGTGAGATCATAGTTTGGGGCTCGCTTCTGTGATACCTGTCCTGGGTGACAATTGGGGTCGATTGCAACCTGATATGTAACCATACCAATTCACCTTGGTAATAGTATCCTAGTCTAACCTGATATGAGATATGTAATTAAGTATCCTAATTCAGCAAGTTGCCGTTGTCGAAGTAATCTGATTCTGATTCACTGCATGTTTCGCTAACATTGGGGGTATATTGATGGTAAATGTTACCATATATAGCATACATGGATCCTGTGGGTTTGTTGATGGCTTTATAGGATATATACGTATGTTCCAACAATGCTTGAACCCAAGAATTTTCCCCCCAAAATAACATTCTATCCCCATAAATGTATATAATATATCTATAATCGATAAAATATCAATGTTCTCCATTTTTCAAGAAATATTTCAGGTACCAAAATCAGAGGTACCGATCTATGTAAGGCCTATGTAAGGCCTATTTTTGAGGCCTAACATATCCCCAGAAGAATATCCCCACTATTGCTGGTTAGTATCTCCCCATCAGGGTCGCTGGAACATAGCCAGCAACTGGAAGGGTGTGATGGTCTGATCCATATACGGTGCACCGTAGTGCAGCCAGTTGGAAGTCCTACTCATAGAAAAAAACATGGTAATTCTAGTAGGAACTCACCATCAATTCCCATAGGATCCATGGTGCTGCTATATATGGTGCTCCATGGATCCCATCAATATACCCCCTTTATGTTAGCATATATACCAGCACCATGGATCCTATGGGATTGGAATTGCTTCGGCTTCACATGTTTCTATATAATTCTATGTTTAGTGGACAGGGCGCCATGTTGTGCTGTATTCAGCTTCAACTTACACTCAACTTCGGTTACTGTCGAAGACACGGTGGGGGGCGCGTGACACGGCACATCAATGTCCATTTCAGGAACCTAAATTGGAGGTACCTACCATATATAAGGCCTATTCTTGAGGCCTATGTAAGGGAATATCACCACAAAATATGGCCTTATATGGTACAGTACCTCCATTTTAGGATCCTGGAATTCCCATTGACCAAAGCTCCGGTCGTAAGACGAGGTACGAAAGCGTTTGCCGAAGATGGTCCATTCTTCTGCAGGTTTCCTCAGGACTTCTACGAGCATCCTCCACAGAAACTGACCAACAAACCAGTGATTGATGATTTAGTAACATAAGTGAGCACTTGCAATAGTATACCCCATATAGGATCCATGGTGCTGCTATATATGGTGCTCCATGGATCCCATCAATATTTCACCTTTATGTTAGCATATATATATATATATATTATATATATATATATACCATACATGGATCCTATGGGATCCTGTTTCATCCTGCATGGACGATGATTCTATATCGTCATCAAGTCAGATTCGAGAATATTGTTCGATGCTTCCTGCAATATGATTTACCATCTGGTTATGAGTAACATAGCCATGGTATAGATGGCCCATTTATAGATGGTTTACCTCTTAAAAATGGCGATTGTCCATGGTTATTTTAAATAACCGGAGGGTAATCATTGGTGAGGACGTTCGAGTTGATCCCTTTGTCTTGAAGAGGGTAGCACCGCGTTTTTTCCGTGCACCCGTCTATCCCGTCGCCGGCCATGGAGCATAATACTTAACTCTTCATCGGTGTACTTGGCATACCTTTGCTGGTTGGTGGTTTCAACCCCTCTGAAAAATATGAAAGTCAGTTGGGATGATGACATTCCCAATATATGGAAAATAATCCAAATGTTCCAAACCACCAACCAGCTAACCAGTCGGCCAGGGGCCATGAAAAAGGAATTTTATAATGAAAACTGGAGGTCGACAATCTCCTGCAAGAATTTATGGAAGCATGGATATATCACATCAGTTCTCTAATGTTACAGGATGGAACCCCATAGTTGGCTAAGTTGTTTTATGTCCAATAACTAGGGTTTGTTTCGATCTGTTGATGGGGATATAACTAACTAGTTGGCTAACGGGGATTCTAATCTCAAAGGCCACAGTTGATGAGAACTTTGGGGGTTGCACAATCCTTCGTTTTTGTTGGCAATTTTCACAATCCTGGAGTGAATCGCCAGAGATTACGGACTTATGAATTTGGAATAATTAATTATATATCCCATAGGATCCATGTATGCTATATATGGTAACATTTACCATCAATATACCCCCGATGTTAGCATATATATCATACATGGATCCTATGGGATCCTATTTCATCCTGCATGGACAATGATTCTATATCGTCATCAAGTCAGATTCGAGAGTATTGTTCGATGCTGAAACCATTCACCGCCCTTGACCACCCATTCATCATAGATTAGCCACCCATTCTTCTTGCAGATCCACTCGGATGCAGTTCCATTACAAAAGTGAATGTCAACATGTATTGACCATCATTAACCATCATTGACCATCATTCACCATCATTAACCATCATTCACCATCATTAACATGTATTGACCATCATTAACCATCATTGACCATCATTCACCATCATTAACCATCATTAAACATCATTAACCATCATTAACCATCATTAACCATCATTCACCATCATTCACCATCATTAACCATCATTAACATGTATTGACCATCATTCACCATCATTCACCATCATTAACCATCATTAACCATCATTAACATGTATTGACCATCATTAACCATCATTAACCATCATTAACCATCATTAACATGTATTGACCATCATTCACCATCATTCACCATCATTAACCATCATTCACCATCATTAACATGTATTGACCATCATTAACCATCATTGACCATCATTCACCATCATTAACCATCATTCACCATCATT
>Ga0126342_10011250_pt1 | contig 15990 bp, 13 predicted proteins | sample Cyp1metagenome_FD_92528 | JGI IMG/M metagenome (GOLD analysis project Ga0126342, IMG submission 92528) | Coral microbial communities from Lord Howe Island, Old Settlement Bay, Australia - Cyphastrea 1 metagenome | ecosystem: Host-associated > Invertebrates > Cnidaria > Coral ... | reverse complement strand
CGTCAGCTCACATTGTCCCACGCCTGCCACGCAAAAGCGGCGGAGACACAAGGGACGCCAGGGCGTACATCCAACCCCTTGGCAGTGCACATTGTCCCACGCCTGCCACGCAAAATGCACATTGAGTGAGTTGAGTTGAGTTGAATTGAGTTGAGTTGAGTGAGTGAGTGAGTGAGTGAGTGAGTGTGTGTGAGACGGGAGGCGGGAGGCGGGAGGCGGCGGAGGAGGAAGGCGGATACAGAACTAAAAACAAAAATCCCACACGTCAATGTGGGGAAAAATAATCCATTATGTGAACCTCTATTAACCAAGTAGTATACAGGGACGACATGCTCGGTTTTGAACACTGCTCAAGTGAGCATGCTAGGGCATGCTGAGGGCTTGCGCCTCCTCTCTTGGTAGCTTCGCGCCACGTGCTGGCCAATTTTAGTCGTGGGGGAGTTCATTGATCTGAAAGACATCGGTCACCTTCACCTGCGATGATTCTTCCATACAGATTGGCTATTTAAAAGTGGGGTGGGTTGAAAGATCTTGGAATCACTAGCCTGACAGCAATGGAATTATTAAATAGCACAACAATCGTCATATATACACCAATGTTTATGCGCTCAGCCACAAAATGTGCATTTTCTTTTGCAGCCATAGAGTCTGAAAATACTTACCCATGCGTTTCGGAAGTTATCCAGGGACGGCTGAATTTCTATAAACAAACTCAATAGACTCGAAATGACCGATAAGCCAACGCAGACAAATGAATGCTAAGATCCGTCACGCCATAAAATCACACAAGAGGCACCGACAGAAAATATAAGGAACGTTTTTTAATTGATTGCCTGTCTGCTTGACGGAACGCGGATTGATCGGTTAACAAATATTGTTCAACAAATTGATGCATTGTTTTTTTCAACTCATTGACTGATACACTGCTGGACCAACTGAAGGCTGCTGCTGCTGATGTGTTTATTTTAAAACTGGTTGCTGAAATTTCCTGTGGTGGTTTTGATTCGTTTTGCGTTTTCCAGAAAAAAAACATATGATTTAAGGTAGTTGCGCTGTTTTCCTTTATCGATCACTGCTCCACTAACTGTGGACTGCAGGGAACTCCCCCACTCCCCACGTGGCGTTTCCGAACTTTCCACGACTTGACCTTGGCGAAGGCGGCTGAGCATGGCAAGAAAGAGGACGAGTCATCTGAGTGTTTGGGGGTGAAGGTTGAGAAATGGTGGCATCAATGAGGGACGAGACACAGCCGGGTATACCAACAAGGTCCCAACAAGGTCCCAACAAGGTCCCCTTGGCCCGTGTGGAGATCAATTCTTGAACCGCGACAGGATGGGGCCAAGAGCTGCTGGAAATGCTCCACCGATGTTGAGAGACGATGTTTCCCAGGAAGATCTGTAGTAAGTGTACCATCCATGAAAGGCGCCGTAGATGGCACGTTTGAAACATCTTTGAACATCTGGACATGGAATTTGAAGGCGTTTGGCCATTGAAATTGCAATGTCCAATTTACTCCTGTTGCTTCGTTGCGGTAGAACATTCTTCGCCAGAACAAGTAGCCGTGAAAGACCATGGCGACATGCGGAGCAGGAAAACGGTGAGTCCACAAAATGGGTGGTACATGGTGGTACCCTGGATCCAAGATTCAATGGACCATGACATTCACAGATCACAGATCACTGCTGCTGGATTTGGCAGGCATGGGATCTTCACGGCTTGCACCATATCTTCTTCCGTTCAGCCTTGGTGATAAATTGGGCATCATCTCCGAGTCATTCATCTTTCGCAGCAATTTCTACGCCGACATGGACTTGATGGTCCTCAAATGAACAGAAGATGGCCAGATGAAAGAAAAGAACTCCGTCGAAACGGAAACTTGCCAAATCATGCCATCATTGTTTCACCGATGTTTTTTTCATGTCCAACTTTTTTGGCAGAACAGGAGATTAGCAGATCAGCCAAATTTCGGCACCAGAAAGAAGATAACTGTTGACCCTGAGGTCTTCGAATTTCGTTGCCGCCATGGGCTGATCCAAAATCCAATGGTGTCGATTCAGCTGGCCGCCGGCTGCTTGGTCTTTCGCCTCACCGATGGCTTTGCGCGGAACGCCCTGCTGGCGAATCAGATCCAACTCTTTCAGCCCCTCGTTGAATGGGTCTTGAGGCCCGAAAAGGTGGCCCTAAGCCATTTTCAGCCATTGAAATGCTGTTTAATCCATGTTAATCCAATAAAAATGGGCGAAGTTGAAAAATCGACCTCATTCCATTCATCTTGGGATATGACCACAAAGCTTCAGTTTATGCTTTGAATCGTTGTTCCGTAGACTGCAGCTATTGTGACCATTCACCCAATCTCCTAACACGTGGTTAAAGCGGGTACGGCGGGTACGGATCAATCTATGATTTTTACCCATAAAAGGTTTGTCCGCTTGACCAAGATCCACCCCACCCCGCATTAAACTCCACATTGTCATGTAATCATTGAACCATCAAAAAACATACCCTCCTGCAAACGGTGACAGAAAGATGTGGAGTTTGCAGTTCACCCATCACTCATAAATGATTTTCCTAGGGAAACGATGTTTTTCCTTTAGTGCGTTCTCCGCATCTTTTTCGTTTTCGTTTCTAGGACTCTCTGCGGCTTCGGTAGCAACAGCGCCCAGCGCGCGGCGAAGTTTTTGAGCGCCTCTTGTTCGGTGGCACCACTGCTACTGGGAGCCGTACAGCGGATCTATGGCATGCGACTCTCAATGTTGGTGCCATGGGTGGTGGCAAAAAAATGTTGCTCAAAAAAGGTGATGCTATTTGTTGATGAGTTTCATTGGAGATTGCTCTTAAACTGGTGTTGGATCATCCCACACACCGTTTCTGATGATCCAAGATGAAGACTTGTTATGAGTACCCATGGTTGCTCATAGTCAATACTCACAGTATAAGCATAATTAGGTGCCAATAAAATTTCGTTTGCCCATCATGTAACATCTAATTCAGCCCTGGTGAGTTGAGTCCTCGTATGCCTTGGTGCCCCACGGATCAAAATGATACACGGCAATGACAGTATCCATGGTCATCAATAATGATGAATGTGTATATTTTAGTGTGTGCGATGATGTATTTAGCTAGATTTTCAATAAATATACATATATATATACATATACACATACGTCTTCATGAATATGGGCCAAGACCAATTATTCTTCCATAGAGATAAGCGTCCATGAGCCCAAGGTACTTTGATGTTACGCCATCTCTTTGAAAGAGAATGTTGAGTAATTATCCAAGATTGGTTGTGTTTTCAGGTCCACTAACCCATATGGGTCATAAATGCAATGTTCAGAAATGGACAGACAGCCAAGCATTGATTTTTTTTGTGCTTTAGTCATTCCATTTTTCCCAGGTCCTCAAATTAGTCGCAGGAAAGCCCTCGCATTTTGCCGTCGGAGTATTGTAGACTCTACCCACCCATGAGCCTATTTCAATACCATCCCATTTCAGGAGATGTTCATTCCAGCTGTCGACCCCATTGCATCACTCAACCGGGACTTGACAACAACTGTGGATAGAAGCCATCAATGATGCAGAGCCCAACAACAAACCATCGCCCACGATACATCACAATACTGATTTGATGTATATCCACTTATAAAATCGTGCTTCCAGTTTTTAATGGTGTCTGCAAATTCTATGGTATGTTTTAGATATGTGGTGATGGATAGAGATATCTAAGGTGAGTAAGATTACCGTGTGGATTAACATCGCCACGGAAAATGACACATGAAAGTAGAAAAGATTTGCCTATTATGTCCATTATCATTTTCCATGGCAAACTGTTAGATGACCAGAGGAGGGTATCCCAATTTCAATGGTCGGTATCCCATTTTTTTACGTGTCCATTCTAGCAGACTTTCTTGGTTAAATCATTTAAGTCCCGATTTCTTTTACAGTTGTAAACCCATTTTGCTGGTTAGATTCCGTTTTTTGGTTGTTAAATCAACTCTTTGCTGGTTCAATCGGTGAAATCCCAATTTTTTAAGTTTAAATCTCCATTTCTGATGGCAACCCCATATATTTGCCAGGTGTTGGTGGGTTGTTTCGTAGAAGCTTTGTGCACCGCTTTTACCGGCCTCACTGGAGCAGCTCCCAACTGGGCGCAAGCAGTGACGCCAATGCTGAAGTGACTGGCCAGTCAACAACGGGGGATGACAATATCATGGGAATAGGTTGATGGTAGACATATCAGATCTATGTTGATATATATATATATATACATATAATACATATATATATATGGAAATATGTACGTATATTTAATATAGCTATAGAAATATCATAGTGGAAAAAACTGGGAACATATAATGGGAGAATACGGAAACAAATCTATTCTTAATCAATTAACCTATATATATATATATATATACACGAATATTAATTCATTTCAATTTAACCAACAACGGAAATAGTAGTGATTGTAAAGCTCGCTATAGTCATACTTTTTCATATGTCATAATATCAGAATATGGTATATAATAATCAATGTTACTTCGTTAATGGAAATTTGCCACCAACAATATGGGAATATTTAATGTGTATTTGAAAACGAGGTATGTACTCTCAATAGCAATTTTGAAAATGAAAATGATGATAAGCATCAAATTTCATAGCAAACATGGCAAAATTGTCGGGGAAATGTGAGACCCCATGTTTTTTGATGGAAGTTGTGGCATGGGTGTGTCCGGCCGGCAGTTCACTGGCGATGGGGCCCCTGGTGGCTCAGCCACGAACCAAAAAGTGTTTGTTCCATGTATATCCAAACCATTGTTGACTCTTATGATTTGATAGCCGGATATATGTATGTATATATATATATTTATTTACTGATTTATATATATATACCATCCATTTGTAAATCCACTCATATCCCCAAGTTCCCCATGGTTCCTCCCAAACAATGCTCCAGGTCTCATGAGCTGGCAGTCATTGCAACAATTTTGGGTTTCTACGCCCTTGGCTATGGTGCTGTCACAAGCGCCATGCCCGCTTTGACCAGGCCGGCTTTTGGGCATCCACTCCAGTCACCTACTGGTAAACCATTTAGAATTCAGAATGGAAATTCAGCATGTATAGTAGGTAAATCATGGCAAATCACCTATAAAGATTACAAAATTTGGGCCATGTTCAATACATTAAATGACCGGAAGAGCAGCTGTGTGAATCGCAGACCCTTCACGGAAAAAAATTGCCAATGTGTAGATGATCACTTTTGGGAGGTGCCATTGATGCCTGAAAAATGTGGAACATGTTGATTTACTGCACAGGCAAGTTTGCAGGATGTTGAAGATTCTAAGCTGGGTACAGCTAAATCATGGATGCCATGTCAGCTGGGTTTGGTTCCAGTACCCGAATGGTAAAACCGTGTACTTGTTGACCATAGGGTTAGCAAGGCCCGATTTTATCCACATGTTCGTGTTCATGTCAGATTTCGGAATTGTCCTATCGAAATTCACCTTGTTTGTACAGGTGAATTTTCTAGAATGTTCAATTTTCCATGGCTATGTTGCAGTACCAGAGGGTCTCACTTGCCAGAATAGTTAACAAAAGTCTTCCTGATTTCCTTTTCAATTTACTGCCCTGCAGGAAATCCGCTCCAGATGGCTCTCTTTGTACTGGCCTCATGCAGGTGTGGGCAGCTGTCGATTTAGGCTGCTGGACATGCAATCGTTTTATTGGGCTAGGAATGCCATAGCATAAAATAGGAACAAGTATATATATATATATGTTTAATTGGAATATGATTAGGATATTCCATGGGAATTCAATGGGGTTAGCCAAGCGCATCTGGCGACCGTCGCAATGGCAGGCTTTTGTCGCTGTCCTAACAGCTGGAGCAATTTTCGGCATCAGCGCGGCTGCTCGGTTTGATATGGGGTGCCAGCGGGGTTAAAAGATGTTGTTGCCGAAAGTGCTGAAAAAAAAGACATATCCTATATTAATTTTATTTTAACACAGTTTTTGGTAATATATTGTTATTAGTTATCTTACCTATAAATCCTGTACATATTTTCTGGTTCGGTAATGTTTTATACTTATACTACTTGTATATACATCAACATCCCTTTCCTATTCATTGGTATTACATCAATCACTGCTTTGTAACTGTCTTTCTATTGATTCACTTATTATATCCGTGAAGTCTCCCATCCCTAGCAATATGTTGAATGGCTACACCATCGGTTGGGCTCTAGCCTAACCTCTCTGGCGATTCGATCCGAGTGGTGGAAGTGTCTCGAAGCGATTTTTCTTTTTGTTGGCAAAAAATGGCTTGATGCGGTTGGTGCTCTGTTTTCGAGTACTCCTAGTGACTTAGTGCGTTCTCATTTGCAACTAACTCAGGTTCTGTTCTTCGTTATCCTCCGAGAATTGGTGTTGAATTGGAGCCATTTTGAATATTTAAGCCTTGGCGGAGGGCATTTCAATACAAAAATATCAAAAAGTAAGTGCAATATCGGATCACATCTGTGAATGTACCCCATCTTGGCACATTAATGTTCGAAGGTGTCCGAAAGTTCCTTCTCCATTGATTTCTGTTGTTTTTTATGTTTTTTCTCTGCGTCAGCACATGTCTTATCCAAGGGCCATCTGCGGCATGTGAGTCGAGGCTGCTTTGGCTCAATCGTTTCACCAAGACCATCTGGCACTCCTCACTGCCGTGCTGGCCCTGCTGCTGGGCATTTGCTTCCTGCCACCACTAGGAGGACTGCGGAGCGGGAGACCTGTAGCCACATCACGAAGAAGGAAAATCTCAACATATCTCAAACTAAGAAACATTGAAAACCTATGGTTTTCTACGGGTTGTCAATGAAAAAACATATCTCAACCTCAGAAGAGGTGGGCGTTCTGACGGTGTTCTGACGGTTTTTTTTCTATTGTTGTTTCTATTCCCGAGGGCTTCTGAGCGAAGGGTTCTTCTAATAGTGGGGATCTGTCAAACATTTTCACATCTTAACATCTTCTCATCCTCACATCCTCACATCTTCACATCTTCTCATCTTCGCATCCTCATATCTTCACATCTTCTCATCTTCACATCCTCACATCTTCACACCTTCTCATCTTCACATCACATCTTCACGTCTTCTCACCTTCACACCTTCTCATCTTCACATCTTCTCATCTTCACATCTTCTCATCACATCCTCATCACATCCTCATCACATCGTCACATCTTCACATCTTCCCATCTTCACATCTTCTCATCTTCACATTCTCACATCTTCACATCTTCTCATCTTCACATCCTCACATCTTCACATCTTCTCATATTCTCATCACATCTTCACGTCTTCTCATCTTCACATCTTCTCATCTTCACATCTTCTCATCTTCTCATCTTCACATCACACCTTCACATCTTATCATCTTCACATCTTCTCATCTTCACATCTTCACATCTTCTCATCTTCTCATCTTCTCATCTTCTCATCTTCACATCACATCTTCTCATCTTCACATCTTCTCATCTTCACATCTTCACATCCTCACATCTTCACATTCTCTCTTGCCCTCTTGCTCTCTTGCCTTCTTGCTCTCTCCTTCTTTTCTTTTTCTCTCTTGAAGGCACGGAGCGGTGCCAACCAGACGGCACGAAATGCAACATTTTCGCACGAAACGAGCTTCGATCGCCAAAAACTCTTGGTAAAATTGCGATTTGCAACGCGTACGGCGAACCCTTTCACACGAAATGAAGTTCGATCGCCAAAACTGAGGTAAAGTTGCGATTTGACGCGTCCGGGTGCAACGCTTTCGCACGAAATGAGGTTCGATCGCCAAAAACTGAGGTAAAGTTCGGATTTCTCGCATCCGGTCGCAACCCTTTCGCACGAAATGAGGTTCGATCCCCAAAAACTGAGGTAAAATTGCGATTTTGAAGCGTCCGGCGCAACGTTTTCGCTTCTGTGTGTAAAAGCGTCTGTGTGTAAAAGCTTCTGTGTGTAAAAGCTTTTGTGTGTAAAAGTCTCTGTGTGTGAAAGTGTTTGTGTGTAAAAGTGTCTGTGTGCATAAGTGTCTGTGTGTAAAAGCTTCTGTGTGTAAAAGTCTCTGTGTGTGTGTGTGAAAGTGTCTGTGTGTAAAAGTGTCTGTGTGTAAAAGCGTCTGTGTATAAAGGTCTCTGTGTGTAAAAGCGTATGTGTGTAAAAGCGTCTGTGTGTAAAAGGGTCTGCGTGTAAAAGCTTCTGTGTGTAAAAGTCTCTGTGTGTGTGTGAAAGTGTTTGTGTGTAAAAGCGTCTGTGTGTAAAAGCTTCTGTGTGTAAAAGCGTCTGTGTGTAAAAGCGTCTGTGTGTAAAAGTGTCTGTGTGTACAAGCTTCTGTGTGTAAAAGTCTCTGTGTGTGTGTGTGAAAGTGTTTGTGTGTAAAAGCGTCTGTGTGTAAAAGCGTCTGTATGTAAATGCGTATGTGTGTAAAAGCGTCTGTGTGTGAAAGTGTTTGTGTGTAAAAGCTTCTGTGTGTAAAAGCTTCTGGGTGCAAAAGCGTCTGTGTGTAAAAGCTTCGGTGTGTAAAAGCTTCTGTGTGTAAAAGTCTCTCTGTGTGTGTGAAAGTGTTTGTGTGTAAAAGCATCTGTGTGTAAAAGGGTCTGTGTGTGTAAAAGCTTCTGTGTGTAAAAGCGTCTGTGCGTAAAAGTGTCTGTGTGTAAAAGCTTCTGTGTGTAAAGTTTCTGTGTGTAAAAGCTTCTGTGTGTAAAAGCTTCTATGTGTAAAAGCGTCTGTGTGTAAAAGTGTCTTTGTGTAAAAGCTTCTGTGTGTAAAAGCTTCTGTGTGTAAAAGTGTCTGTGTGTAAAAGCGTCTGTGTATAAAAGTCTCTGTGTGTAAAAGCTTTGTGTGTAAAAGCTCCTGTGTGCAAAAGCGTCTCTGTGTAAAAAGGTTCTGTGTGTGAAAGACTTTACGAAGGATACGATGCAAACTATTGGCTTGTACTTGTAAAGTGTTCTCTTGATACTACTCTTCTCGTCTGCCTATAATAGATCTTTAATAGATTGTCTTGTAATATAGTGTCTCAAGACTGACAACAGAAGACCCTGCTCCTTTACGCTCTCAGGCCATCTGTCGTCTAGTTTCTATAGTTTGTTTCTTCCTTTCACGATCTTTCACGGACAGCAGCTTTCAAGCGCAGGAACGCCGGCGCCTTGGGCGAGGCGCTTGAAGTAGTGAGATCGGGGACATCTTCACCAAAGTTTGATGAAAAACTCTCCAAAGCTGTCAGCATGTCAGCCAAATCAAGATGGACATTGACCTTTCACAGGAAAATTTGACAAGATGTTTTTTTGATGGTTGAGATCAAAAGGATGATCCCAGATCAGGCGTATCCTCCGCTGGGCTGTGGGTTTACGACCCGAAGAGCTGGCGATGCTCGTCAGATTTTTGACCAGTCTCCATTTGAAATCCCGAAATTTCCCATGTGTTCATGCCATGTTTTGGCTGAAACTATCACAGATACCCAGGTTTGCTACTATACTCATCCCACATGTTCATCCCAAAAAATGCCCAAAAAAAAGCCAAGAAAAACTGTAAATCAAGAGGTATCCCAAAAACATCCATTGTCTCCATCAGTTCCATTCAAACCCTATATCTTCATGCCAGCATCAAGGACCTGGGAGACACACAGCGACAGTGGACACCGCCTGCTGGCACCCCGCGACGCCAATGGAAGCGATGCGCTGGCGCCACTGGCGCCGGTGTTATGGCGTTTGGTGCTGCTACTGCCGTGCCTTTGGTGAAACTTTGAGATTCATATCTTGGGTAGGATTTCTTAGGATTTCGGATGTTATTATTAGGATATAATAACCATTGGAATATACACATGTGTATCTATGTATATATTCGAAGGAAGATTAGAAGTCAAACTTCCGACAATATTGACAAATGAAAAGCAGAGGTGGGAAGAGTCAGAGAAGAGAAGAGAAGAGAATAGAAGAGGAGAAGAAAGAAGATCAAAAAAGAGAAAGTCTCAGAAGAAAGAAGATCCAGGTGCGCGAAAAGGTAGGAAAGTCGCGAAACGCTGTGGTTTTTCCCATGATTTGTGGCTCCAGAGGAGGCTCGCTAAAGCGGCAGGTGCGGAGCCCGCTGGGCAGATCAGAGAAGAAAAATTGCACCCGTTGTGGCACGAAACATTTCCAAGTCAAAATGTACAAAACACACCATGTTCGGATTACTTTTGGAAGTTGAGATGTCGAAAAATTGCACGCCGTTGTGGCGCGAAGCACATTTCCAAGTCAAAATGTACAAAACACGCGAAGCCCAGACCACTTTTGGAAGTTGAGATGCCGAAAAAGTGCACGCCGTTGTGGCGGGAAGCACATTTTCAAGTCAAAATGTACAAAACACACCATTCCCGGACCACGTTTGGAAGTTGAGATGTCGAAAAATTGCATGCCGTTGTGGCACGAAGCACATTTCGAAGTCAAACTGTACAAAACACGCGAAGTCCAGACCACTTTTGGAAGTTGAGATGTCCAAAAATTGCACGCCGTTGTGGCGCGAAGCACATTTCGAAGTCAAAATGTTAAAAACACAATATGTTCGGACCACGTTTGGAAGTTGAGATGTCGTTTCGCGTGGCAGGCGCAAGGGATTGTGCACCTTGTCAAGAGTGAGAAAAACCTAAGGGTTTTGTGGCATTTGCAATTACAACCACCACTACACCACACTACACTCCAATACACTACACTACAACTACAGCTACACCTTCACTACATTCCACTACACTACACTACACTACACTACACTACACTCCACCACACTACACTACACTACATTACACTACGCTACACCACATTCCACTACACGACACTACATTACACTACACTACACTACAACTACACTACATTCCACTACACTACTACACTCCACTACACTACACTCAATTTCACTACACTACATTACACTACACCACACTACATTCCACTACAACTACAACTACAACTACAACTACCAGTAGTACCCGCACGAGGCAGGGCGGAAGTTGCCTTAAGGATATATAAGAACTTTCTCATCTATAGAACTTGCATGCGCCGTGTGCCAGCCAAGCCCGTGCGTGCGTGCTTTGTGCGAAGCTGTTGCACAGATGTTGTCCAAGAACATGACCTGCCCGCAACCAGGGGGCGCAAGGCAACGCCAAGCGAAGACTTTCCGCACACTGCACTCTTCACACTTCACACTCCACACTTCACACTTGCACTTCACACTCCACGCTTCATCTCATCTCAAAGCATGTGAGCTCTTCTCACCTCATCTCAGCTCTTCTCATCTCATCCCATCTCTTCTCACATGTCATCAAAGTAAGTTCAACTGTTTTCATCTCATCCGAGGGCTGATCAACCTTTCTCATCTCCTCGAAGTTGTTCTCAACTCATCTCAGCTGTTCTGCACGCCAGAAAGCTCTTACTGTCAGAGAGATGTCTCTTGCACAAAAAAAACTTTGGGCGCAGAAAGTTTTTGCACACAGACACTTGAGACACAAATGCATTTAGACAGAAAGGCCTTTCCGACATACTTTGCACTACAAAGCTTGAACAAAGGACTTCCCAGTACTACTTTGTACTACAAAGCTTGCACAAACTACTTCCCAGTACTAATTCTACTACAAAGCTTGCACAAACTACTTCCCAGTACTAATGTCTACTACAAAAGCTTGCACAAAGTATTTCCAAGTACTACTTTGTACTACAAAGCTTGCACAAAACACATTCCAGTATTACTTTGTATTACAAAGCTTGCACAAAACACTTCCCAGTACTACTTTGCACTACAAAGCTGGCACAAAGCACTTCCCAGTACTACTTTGTACTACAAAGCTTGCACAAAAAACGTTGCAGTATTACTTTGTACTACAAAGCTTGCACAAAGCACTTCCCAGTTTTGTACTACAAAGCTTGCACAAACTACTTCCCAGTACTAATGTCTACTACAAAGCTTGCACAAACTACTGCCCAGTACTACTGTGTACTACAAAGCTTGCAAAAAATACTTCCCAGTACTACTTTGTACTACAAAGCTTGCACAAAGTATTTCCAAGTACTACTTTGTACTACAAAGCTTGCACAAACTACTTCCCAGTACTACTGTGCACTACAAAGGTTGCAAAAAGCACTTTCCAGTACTACTTTGTACTACGAAGCTTGCGCAAAGCACTACCCAGTACTCCTTTGTACTACAAACCTTCCACAAAGTACGTCCCAGCACTTCTTTGTGATACAAAGAAAGCTTTTACACACAGCAAGTTCAAGTTCTTTCGCAGAGAAGCTTTTACACGGAGCAAACTTTTTAAACAGTCTTGCACAAAGAAAGCTTTTACAGACAGCAAGTTCTTTCGCAGAGAAGCTTTTACACACAGCAAGCTTTTCAAACAGAGAAGCTTTTACACAGAAGCTTTTAAACACAGCAAGCTTTTACACACAACATATTTTACACACAGCAAGCTTTCACACACAGCAAGCGTTTACACACAGAACACTTACACACAGTGCTTTTACACATGGCAAGCAGTTTCACACACAGCAAGCTTTTTAAACAGATAAGCTTTTACACACAACAAGCTTTTACACAGAGAAGCTTTTACTTACAGCAAGCTTTCACACACAACAAGCGTTTACACACAGAACACTTACACACAGTGCTTTTACATATGGCAAGCGTTTGCACACATAGAAACTGAGACGCTTTTACACACAGCAAGCTTTTACAAAAAAAAGTTTTTACACAGAGGAACTTTCTTGTACATAATCACAACAGGAATTGCAGCTCCAAAACCGGATCTCGGCGCCAAAGCGAAAAAGACGATTTTGAAACACTTTTTGAAAGGACTTTTGAAATGAAAATTACTAGCGCCCAAATTGCGAAAATCTGCTGACAAATCCCTTTCGCAGCCTTGATGCGGCCACTCCAATACGATTTACAAGAGCAGCTGCACAAGACAATAGTATTACGCATGCAGCCGCAGCACCAAGCAACCTTGACGCAGCCATTACAATGCGTTTCGCAGCATCACGTTGCAAACCTGCACGTATCTACGCACATGGCAACACCAGATGACAACAATCATGCAGCCATTCCAATGAGATCTGCAACCGCAGATTCAAGAAACGCATAGAACTACGCACACAGACACAACCACTCGTTGCAGAATACAGAGGAGGAATCAATCGCGTCCGGAACGACCGCAGCCGCAACCGCCGCACAAACGAGGTACCTTTCATCACCGGCTGCAGCCACTTTACACGGAAAAACACAAGGTTTCGTGCTCCGGCTTCCTCCCCAACACAACCCCCATGAAACATTCATGCAGCCATTACAATGCGTGTCGCAGCATCCCGTAGCAAGCCTGCATCTCTCTACACGCATGGCAACACCAGATGACAACAATCATGCAGCCATTCCAATGCGATCTGCAACCATAAATTCAAGAAACGCCTATAACTACGCACACAGACACAACCACTCGTTGCAGAACGACCGCAGCCGCAACCGCCGCACAAACGAGGTACCTTTCATCACCGGCTGCAGCCACTTTACACGGAAAAACACAAGGTTTCGTGCTCCGGCTTCCTCCCCAACACAACCCCCATGCAACATTCATGCAGCCATTATAATGCGTGTCGCAGCATCCCGTAGCAAGCCTGCAGCTCTCTACACGCATGGCGCATGGCAACACCAGATGACAACAATCATGCAGCCATTCCAATGCAATCTGCAACCATAGATTCAAGAAACGCATAGAACTACGCACACAGACACAACCACTCGTTGCAGAACACAGAGGAGGAATCAATCGCGTCCGGAACGACCGCAGCCGCAACCGCCGCACACACGAGGTACCTTTCATCGCCGGCTGCAGCCACTTTACACGGAAAAACACAAGGTTTCGTGCCCCGGCTTCCTCCCCAACACAAGCCCCATGCAACATGCATGCAGGTCAGTTCTTTTGTGACGTATTGTTGTGTGTAAAGTCGCACACCACCCTTCATCAAGGTCAAGTCTCACAATGCTATTTGTCCGTAACACGGAAGTATTGCTTCCCAACTTCCTTTGACAACGATACTACATTTACACTACACTACACCACACTAATTACACTACACTCCACTACACTACACTACACTGAATGACACTGCACTACAGCTACAACTGCAACTGCAACTGCATCTGCAACTACACTACATTACATTACACTACACTAATAACATTACACTACACTACATTGCACTACATCACACTAACTACAGCTACAACTACATAAGACTACACTACACTACACTAATTACATTTTACTACACTGCACTACGCTACACTACACCCCACTCCACTACACTACACCTCACTACACTACACTCCACTACACTACAGTACACAACACTCAATTACACTACACTACACTACACCACGCGACACTACACTCACTACAACTACAACTACAACTACAACTACAACTACAACTACAACTACAACTACAACTACAATACATTACATAACACTACATCACACTGTGACTACACAACAACTACAACTACAACTACAACTACACTAATTGCATTACACTACGCTACACACTACACACTGCACACTACACGCTACACACTACACACTACACTCTACACTCTACACTCTACACTATACTAATCGCATTACACTACACTACACCACACTACACGACACCACACCACACTACACTCAATTACACTACACTACACTACCTTACCCCACATTGCATTACATTACATTACGCTACACTCATTACACTAGACTAATTACACTAGACTAATTACACTACACCACAACTACAATTCCACTACACTACAACTACAAGTACAGCTGCACTACACCACACTACATCCAGCAGTTGTGGGTGAGGTGACCGACCAGGTGACCACTGCAACCATTGCAGCCACTCCAAAAAACACAGCTCCAACCACCTTTCGGTCCATCAGCGGATTCGTTCTGCCATCCGTGATTCACAACAACCAATCTCTCCTATAGATTTCCTATTTTTGAAACTTCCGCCACCGCCTTGTGCGGTACTACTGGTATTGGGATAGAATGATTCGGATATAGTTTTTTTTTGTAATATTATTAGGATATAATTGGGATATGATGATGATTATGGTACGAACAAAATACTCAGATATGGCATCTGGGATATCATGAGACTTCCCGTAAAATTGCCAGTTTTTTTAGAGGGCGGCCCATGAGGGGCCGTTCTGTTTTTTTATGGGAATATGATGGAGGCATCCTGGAAAAAGCCTGTGGTACATGTTGGATGGGTGGTTTATACTGTGGTGTATTCTTCGGGCATGAATGAAGGAATTTGATATGCAGCTCAAGATTAATATTTTGGAGGGAATGCAAGATTAGCCATGAAAAGGGGACAATGATTTCCTAAACCTGATCCTTTGGGTACAAATGAACCGCTGGAAAGTGTCCATGAAAAATGATGATTGTCCCGATTATCCCAGATATGTCCACTTCCATTGCCAGATCTGATTGCCAGACTTTCTTTGGGCAGGATGTGCGCAGCCCAGCTGGTATATGGCTGGTACGTATGTTTAGTCCACGTAGAAAGTTGGGATAAAATCCAGCTACGGGCTATTCAGCTAGTGTTTTCAATCACTTACCAGGATGCACACTGAAGGGAGTCCAAGGGACCCAGCTGAAATCTTCTTAAAGGCAACGTACAACTTAAATCAACTAAGATTGCCAAAATATTCCAAAATATTCAGAGATAGAAAATGGAGACATACCAACCAAGAGTGGTGAGCTCACTGGCATAGAAAGTAGGGAACTACGAACATGAAGCCAATGAAACAGCAAAAGGGTTGGAAAAATAAAAGGACCGGATAACCCCACATGTCAACTTCTTCCAACAAGCAGCAAAAGAAAGGTAAAGATGGCATGGGGAAAGCAGGAAAGAGAAAAGAGATGGTGAAGGATTGGTGTGGAGCAAGTTGTG
>Ga0126342_10011249_pt1 | contig 15990 bp, 10 predicted proteins | sample Cyp1metagenome_FD_92528 | JGI IMG/M metagenome (GOLD analysis project Ga0126342, IMG submission 92528) | Coral microbial communities from Lord Howe Island, Old Settlement Bay, Australia - Cyphastrea 1 metagenome | ecosystem: Host-associated > Invertebrates > Cnidaria > Coral ... | reverse complement strand
TAATTGACCGTCCCACACCTGCCACACAAAACGGACTTGAAAATGTGATCCGCGGTTGACCGAAATGGATGTTTTGTAAAGCTTTCAAGAAGCATAAACTTTGTTCCTCCTGAAGTATATATACACATGTATATTCAACCCCTTGTAATAATTTGGGGATTATCTCAATCCGCGAAGGATCGGAATCCCGAAATGTTTACCAAGGCTTCGACACACTACGATGACATTTTGTTCGCTGAGGCGCGTTCGCGAGCGGGTCTTCCTGCAGAGTTTGTGATAGAAAATCATCATTACGGTATTAATTATTGATGATGAATGATGATTTTCTATCATATGATGGTATTATTGATGACATACCAAATGATGAAACCATTAGTGATTGATGATAGTTTCCTATATTGATGATGAATTTATGATGGTATTAGATATTCATCGGTAATTAACTAGATATGATTCTAGAATCATAGGTAACTTATTGAACTAAATGTGGGCCATGGCTTCCAAATAACATCAGTTTTCGAAGCAAATGGGCCATGTGCCCATTTTCCTTTTCGCAAACTGTGAAATTACCAGATGGTAACGGTTACCACGTCAGGCTTGTTTTGCCAGATTGATTAGGGACAAAGATCCAGGAACACTATGTCCATTGCCAGATTGGTTTACCTTTGGTAGTTTTTAGTTTTCCATGGCCATTTTCCACGGCAAACTGTGAAATTATGATCGCGGCTACATCGGTTCTCCTTTGCCAAAAACTAGGCTCATTGAACCCATAAGAAAAAGAAAAGAAAAGAAAAGAAAAAAACAACAACAACAACAACAACACAAACAGCAACAGCAACAGCAACAGCAACAACAACTCAACTACAACTACAACTTCGACCACAAAAAACACAACAATTACATAAAATTAGAACAAACATAAACAACTAGACATGATATATCCATGATGGTCCATGATATAAATTTATATGTGATATGTGTATCGACCAGGCCCGAGGCGAAGGCATCGCCAAAGAGATCGGGGATCATCTCAGCAGGCTGGGCCGGTCTTGGGATCCATGGATCCATGGGGGCCACGCCATGGAAATGGTGATTGTTCACATATCTTTATGGGAATGATGAGGATTAATCCGTCAGAATCCGACATAACATATTTTGTTTCACCATGTTAATCTGTTGGATTAAATTAGACATGGTTTCAATTACGAGTTTACAGGTGTAAATCTTTCGAGATTGGTGACTTTTTAAGAGTTTATAGTAGGGGATTTGATGCGATATCAAAGGAATAACAATGAGGAGATTACATGGGATTTGAACTCATAGATGTCCGACAAGGTCCCACTGTTTGGTTGATGAATGTGTTTGGGTTCCCCCAATGAAAAGCAACCAGTAGGTAGATGATATATAATCAACAGTTTACCAAACCGGCCCCCTTTTCCCATACTATGGATGGTAGAAGTTGGTTTATAACCCCCATCAACTATGATTTTCCATATATTGGGAATGTCATCATCCCAACTGACGAAGTCATATTTTTCAGAGGGGTAGGTTGAAACTACCAACCAGTATACCAAACCGACCCCCTTTTTTCTCTTAAAACGACGACATTGATTTCATTGGGGACAGAATCCATTTTTTTCAGGGAATATTAACATAGATATGATGGGATGTAAGTATCCAGAAATACGTGGTGGCTTACCACAGGAATCGTACGTGGCTTAGTTCATCCCATTTATAAGCAGCAGAAGTAAGGGCAATCTCCAGTCACAGCTGGTTTTACAACCCACTTGTGATTCCTGGGCTGAGCCATAAAGTAGTTTCATGGGTCAAGCGTTAGCAAGAAGGAAGCTGTAAAGTGACCAGCTATGAGAAAATAAGCTTGTTGTTTCTTAGTTTTACATTGAAATTGAACATGACTGGCTGTAATATTAGTTGTACAAATAGGCATACAGTAATGTTTGAAATGTGTGTGTTATCATGTTAGTCGCAAAGTACCAGTTAATATATTTGGCATCTACCGAGCAAGAATATATGTTGTTTTTGCAGACTATCTAAGATTGGCCATGGTAGAATCTACAGCATTAAGTCTAGTCCTTGGTACAGGTTTAATTGGGTTTACAGCCAAATTGAAGTAGTAAAATCTAGTAAATAACATTGAATAACCCCATTGTGATGATTACTCATTACATTCTTCCCCATTTGGTATACCGTTGAGCTGTCATGAGGTGTCAGGTCAAAAATGTCAAGATGATGTATTGTAGCCTGTAGTTCCAATGCATACAATTGCTGGTTGGTGGTTTCAAACATTTTTTATTTTTCCATATATTGGGAATAATCATCAGAACTGACTATTTTTTTTCAGAGGGGTAGGTCAACCACCAACCAGATTGAGATTCACCAGTGGGCTGCAATGTATTTGGTATCAGGGTTTCAACAATGGCGGCGGATGAGTTTATGTTTGTCGGCGGTTGTACTAGCCGAAAGCATGTTGCTTGGTGATTCCCATCATCCACAACTAAGAGTCCCCATAATCAATACTGGGATTGTCCAATGGCTTTCCAATTCTTTGTTGTACCATGATGTTTTCTCGAAAAATCACCATGATTTTATCACAACAAAACTCCTTCATTTGTGGAGTAACTCAGTTTAAAAAAAAAAAAACACAGCCTCGGAGTCCCGGATCAGCAAGTTTCTCCGTCACACTATATCCCCATTGGTTCGTTGGTTTAGAACAACATCTACCAACTCTGGCTAGTTCGTGACCATGAATTATGTTTATCAACTTAGACATCATGTTTATCAACAACCCAAATCCCCACGTAAGTTTCTTGGTCCATAAAACCATTGCTTCTATGTCAATATATCTACCATAGACCATGACCTCAAGCATCATATTTTGAACCCCCAGGCATGCGCGGCTGCTCTGTGAAACAATCACGGTGGGCACTAGCAACTCCAACACTAAGGAGGCGACAGTGAGAGGATGGGGGTTCACCAACGAAGAATGGGGGTGAAACCATGTTAAAAAGTTGTTAATTCAAACCATCAGAAATAGGGACTGAATTACCTTGATTTAAGCATCAGACCATGTAATATCATTAAAAATGGGGGTTGAACCATCACAGGGACTTTAACCAGCAATATGGTGGTATAGAACCAACAAACATGGTCGTTGTTTTGGAGAAGTATGGATTCACCACAAAGAGTCTAGTTGAACAATGTCAATGATAGTGAATCTAGTTGACAAATATCATTGTTGGAAACGTTGGTTTATTTAGTAATACGTCCGTTCATTGTGAGATGTGAGGCTCTCATAAAGTTAGTTCTATTTGGTCTATGCGACTAAAGCCTGCAATCAAGTGTCATGTTACTGTCTAATACTAGTGGTAACAAGTTATACTTGATTGTAATACCTATAGGTTACTTATTAGTACCTAATGTAATACCTATCATTAGTACATAATGTTACTGTTGTTATTACTACCCATGAGTTGGGTCATGTACTAACAAGTTAGATACTGCTGGTCCCAAAAAGGATACTGCATAGCGTGTCGAATGGATGTCAATAAAATCATGTTTCCTCCATTGCTTTAAACGGTACCCGTACCTGTTCAATGACTATTGGTGCAGGTGCTCTATATATAATTGTACATATATATATACACATATTATGTTTCGGGGAACCACATTATATGGCTACCAAGTTTCAAGTGTTTCCACCTTTTCAAATCAGAAAAAAAACGTATAAATAAACAAGCAATTAGATAAATAGATGAATAGGAAAATCAATAACTAGATACATAGAGAAATAGGTATAAATAAGTAATATACATATATATATATATATATTGTATATATATATATATATACATATATATATATATATATCATATTAATATATTATATATATATATATATTTGAGACCCAGTTTAAGCGCGTTATTGGAAGATGTGAGGTGGAGCTGCCCAGGGCCGATTTGCGCTGCGAAGACAGTCCCAGGAGCTGGGCGGGGGATGCGCCGGCGAGGTTTTGTGGTCGATATATCTTTGGTTAATGTCAAGTTATAGGATTAATTATACATAACCTTAGTTATAGGAATTACAATACCATTTATAGCTGTTAGTTGGGCCACAACTGTATCATAGCGTTGACAAAAGATAATGTTAAGTTAGGGTGAATAAACTGCCGAATCATGTTTCCTGCGTGCTGTTTGATGAATCCCTAGTAGATTAAAGAATCCTAACTTGACATTACTAGGGTTCATAAATCAACTTGCAGGGGGTTCACCACAATTTCCATAAATACTTGGTGAATATTGGGTGAATCATTCGACTATATGGAGAAAAGTCAACTCTGGGTGCCGGCACCGGTGCCGGAATGGTTGGTCCCTGAGCCATGGAGTTAGTCAACTAGTTAGTAAATGGATTATTTCATTGGGATATACCACTTATATTGAAAATGACCACTTATAGTGGTTTAATGGGATTTTATAGTGATTCAATGGGATATTAATGGGATATATCCTCTGGTAAACTAACATTTTGCTATTGAACATGGCCATAGAAATAGTTGATTTACCCGTTAGAAATGGTGATTTTCAAAAGTTATGTTAAATTACCAGAGGGTAATTTGTGGGTTATAACTGACTTAACCAGGAATCCCCAAGCCCATGGCCTAAGGAATCTAAGTATTTTGTCATTGCCCAATCTGGAATACTCTAGCGGAATGTAATGGCATATATATATATTGCGGTGTTGGATTATCCTCTAGTATAGCTGAAACAACATATCATATTTGTGCTCCATTTACAGTCAAATATAGCCCAACTAACAGTTATAACAATTATAACAGTTTTAACAGTTATAACTGGCATATAATTTTCATGAGTCATATGAGTCATAACCAACTAGTGATAGGAATTCTAATACCATTTCAAGCTCTTCGTTGGGCCATACCTGCAGCGTTGAACAAAAATCGCCTCGCCGAGAAATCCCCAACGACCCGAGTGGACGGACAAGTTCTCTGTGGCCGTACAAGGTGTGGCGGCTTCACAACTTTCAATGGGAGAATCCACAGGAAAACCCCATATTTAGTGGTAAAAACCATGGGAAAATCATGGAAAATCTACAGGGAACCACAGGAAAGCCCCATATTTCATGGTAAAAACCAGTAAAAACCAGGGTTTCCAGTGAACATGTTCCCTTAAATCAATCCGTTGAGATTTGAACAAAAGTTTTTTTTGGGTTTGGGAATTATAGATAGCTTCTGGTAGTTGAACATAGCGAACTGGAACATGCTCACTTGTAGTTGATATATTGAACATGTTGATGTTCCATAGCTATGTCAGTGTACCAGAGGGTAATTCTTGACAATTTGATAATCTGTTGCCCATTCTTGGCAATTTTTAGACATGTTTTGCTAGATGTTCTGCAAACTGAGTAATAAATGGACACAACTGGGTGCACAATGGATTGTAACTCTTTTGTAACCCATTTACTAAGCAGTCAACTATATAGCTCCATGGCCTATCTTAGTGCGGAAACTCTGGCAGGCCAAAGCATGACGGTGAAACGAACTGACAAGTGCGGAAGCCCGGCGTCACCTCAAATGATTGGAATTGAGTTGGCGAAATCATCCCCAAATATGGGATACAGTAATCAGAATATAACCAATGATGATCTGGTTGGTGATTTATGTGTTGCATCCTATTTTGGATGACGATCCCCGTTGCCGGTCATCATATTTTCCACAATTGTTGAAGCCGCCAACCGGTCTTATTGCAGCTTGGTGGGCACATGATGCCAGGGCACGATTTCACGGCGAACACGGGGTACCCTGAAAACAGACCTTTCCAGGGAGCACGGAGGTGTTCACTCTCTGGAGGGTTTCTCCAGACATGTAACCGGAGGCCTATGGGTTTGACATGGACAGCTGAGATGATCAATGCAACTTGATGATTTGGATTACTACAAGGGACATATTGCATCACACCAAAAAAACCTCTAGGTATGCATATATGGAGCTTTTCGAAAATGGGGGGTTTCCCTTAAAATCGATGGTTTATAATGGAAAATCCTATTAACATGGATGAGAACTAGGGGTACCCTATTTTCGGAAACCTCCATTTTATCATATTTGCTGGGTCACTTTTTAGGTCAATGTTGATGAATTGTCCATAGTTACACTTTACCAGGAGTACAGAAACTGGGGTATCGCCTCAAATAGCGATTCTAAGAAGGAAAATGGCAATCATCCATTGGATTTTGCAGTAATTACCTAATTTTTAGACTAACCCACATGCAAGGTGGCCCCCCTTGGTTTATAACCTCATCTAAGTATAGACACTATACATATGTCCCTGAAATAGGCACTAGATATTGTAGTATTTCAAGCAAGCTAGCTATCTAGTATCTAGTTATCCAGATTATCTCCAGCATATTCCCATGACATCCTCATCATACCACCATTTTTGATGGTTAAATCGGGATCCCACCGTGTAGTCACTTCTGTCTCGAGGTCCACGGGCTGGGCTCAGCTGGTACAGATCAAATGCTGCGACGATGAGAAGAAGGTGGAAAAGGAGCCCAGCTGGGGCGGTTTTGGCGGTAAGAGATATGGAACATGTAAAGCTATGACTTAGATGGGCGTAGATATATCTATGTTGTTGGCGTTCTGAACCAGCTCATATTTGGATAGCTGTGAGAATAATTGGGAAAGATGATGGATTTGTGCTGCTTTTTATATGGTGGATATATGAAGAATCCCTTCACCTTTCTAAACGAAACCGGGGATGAGATAACTGGTAAATGTGCTGAGCCATCGTAGCTACAGGTACTTATTAGTCAATGAAAATCATCCACAACTCTGGTTATAATTTGTTGGTAAAGCTTGAAGCACAGGACGTTTATGACCATATTTAATAACACTGGTTGGAGCCAAATAACAGGACATTATATACCCAGAGCAAAAATGATGAGGTGCAGAATTTGTTATGTTATTGATGTTTGCTGTGTTCACACCGTCTTTGTGTCAACAGAGAAACGCACAGATCTTGAAGTCTCCAAGTCTGAGTTTGGTGTGTCAATCACCACCATCAGTGGTAACCCTGGACAGTAGGTCCAATGATTCCCCAACACACAGGACTTTCCATGGTCGACCCGTGCTCACATCCAGGAGCACCCAACTTTTCCGATTCCTTCCGTGGTGATGTTGGCATCTTAGTATCGCAGGCTCCTGGAGCTCACCCAGCAGCATCCACCCTTTGTGCTTCAAAGTGAGGTTTTTGAAGTGGACGACTATACTGACTATACGTCATTTTCCGAAGTAAAAGCTTGCAAAGCTCTGATTTCAGTGGACACAATTGTATACAATTGTCACAAATGTCCATTTTCCCAGAAGCCATCTGGAACTTCGGGCGTTGTTTCAGCAATTCGTCAGAAAGGTTCTTCCCCTATGACGAGCGCTACGCTGTCTTCGATGGGGATCTCCAAAGTTTCCATGTCTTGGACAAGTCCGAGACTCGGGGAACACTGCCCACGCCATGGGCGAACCGTCGGAGAGGAGCAAAAACCTGTGGAAATTGAGGCATGGCAAGGAAGGATGATTCGCTGCTTGATTTTGCCGATATTTTTTGGGCAATGTATTTACATATTTGTTTTTATTTGTTATTATGTGTTTTAAAATTATATAATATTATGTATATATATATACACATACTATACATATTGTTGAATTCAGAGGGTCCAAAAGCATCATAGAAAGCAGCAATCATGTTCATCCTTAGCTCACAGCAGAATTGATGACTGTTTGTGGGCAGATGTTGGGAAGCCTGTATGTAGCTTCAAGCAATCAGTTGTGAAGCAATCAGTTGTGGAAGAAATATGAAGAAATATGTCCCAAACAAAAGGCGTTTTCCATGCAACCGGAATCTCTACCGGTAAATGGCATGGGGTACTCTTTAATACCATTGGTTTCCGTATCGGATGCTAGCCTGGGCTCCCCCGTTTTCAACAACCCCTAGAACCCACTAGCATACCTCCAGTTGGGGGTGGTTTATATAATTGTGTATCACTCATGTCTGAACCATTGCCCAAGGTCTACTTTTGGGGTTTACGCATGATTTCATACCCTCCACCACCCCAAACAACTCTAAAAAGTGTTTGAACACATTTGAACTATGAGACAAAACCCATTTTTTCATGGACACAAACGGAGGGTCGGTAGTGAGATACTCAGCACTTCATTGATTCATCCAGGTGGATCAATGGAAGGAAGACGCCAAGCATCATGCGTGCGGACACCTGGGGCTGAAGTCAGCTGGCTGAAGTGGAAAGATCAGCAAAGAATGGAAAGATCGTTTATGTATGTTTATGTATTTCATCCAACCTGGCAGGTACAGAAATGTTGATGTCGTTTTTTGTGTTTTTGACTTTCCATGACTTGTCCAGCATGGACCACACTTGAAACATCATTTTTGGGATGGCTGAACAGCCAGCAAGTACACAACCTTGGGGTCTGTACCCTCTGGTAATCTAGCATTTAGCTACAGAACATCACCATTTTCAATAGGTATAGTCGGTATAGTATATAAATCATCCAACTAAATAGGCCATTATAGCTATGTTATATATTCCCAGAGGGTAACTTGGGGGTTCATTCCTCGACAGCGCCTGCAGCGCCTTGAGGGATGGACCAAGACGCCATGGAGAAGATCTTCCAGCCGCAAGCCGACAGTGTGCCGGTGCCACCTGCCCAGCTCGAAATTGGGACGACGTGATCCAACGTACATGAGCGAATTGACACCCTACAGTTATGGCCATTTATTAGTTATAACTGGTTATAAATGGGATTATACATTCTATAAATGGGATTATAAGTACTTATAACTGGTAAAGGGCCATAACTGTAAGAATTGAGGTTTCACAGAACTGAGGCTTTAAGCAGCAAAAACACATGTTTGCTGATCAGCATTTCACCAGCAAAACATGAAAATAACACATTTTGAGCCATCAGATCTGGATGCGAGAAGAAAGATACCAAGTGGGAATGACCCACAGCAATACTAAGGGTCTAGATTCTAGATCTTAGCACATCCAGGAGGCGGAAACAGTCAAGCTTAGGCTGTTCACTTCGGATTTCAGCAGTCCTGCACCGAGGACTAAGACAAGAGACTTCCCAATGTTTAATCCCGATGCGTATAGGTAGTGATATACATTAATATCTGGTTGGTGGTTTGGAACATGGCTTTTATGACTTTCCATTCAGTTGGGAATGTCATCATCCCAACTGACGAACTCCATCATTTTTCAGAGGGGTAGGGCTCAACCACCAACCATACGTATACATATATATATATACATATATTATAGGTATTATAATCACTATTATGATATATAATCCCATTATAAAGATGATTATCCCATTATAATCCCATACATTGGTTAAACGGACGAGTTGTGTCCAACTTAGCCAGGTCAGAATGGTCAGGGCTCTGGATTCTGCTGTTGCGGTCTCCACTGTTCCGAAGAAACCTCAACATGTGTATCCATAGCATATGCTGTTTGTCCATGTTTGTCCTCCATCATAGTGAAAATTAATGGATAGTATAACTTAATATATAACATGTCTATCTAATATATTAATTAATGTATCCATATTAAACATCTTCAAACTTATGTCAGTACTTTTTTATTTCTTCGGGCGATTTGGAGAGTAGACTCCTCCACCAGAGAGATCTCCTGCTGAAGGCTTTGGTACTGATCACCGAGAACTCAGATACTGAGGAGGAGAAAGTCTTCAGGGAGGCTGGTCGCGAAAAGTCGAGCCGTAGAAATGAAATGGCTGGTAAAGGCTGGTCAAATTTGAATGTGTATGAGATATGATGAGAGATATGATGGGTATAGTAACATCTAGTAACATCAAACATCCAGCTACATGCCGCTGGGAAATGCCTCCAAAATGCTGGGCATGGGATTTTTTTTTTGCAGCCAGCTGGTGGATTGTCCTTTCCACATTTAGTTGATTGGCAGAGGGATATTTCGAGTACCCAAAGATGACCTTTGGTGATGGTGACTGGCAAGAAAAATGACCTGTATTCAGCTTGAAACTGGGGATATAAGCCCAACGCGCTGGTCAGCTGGTGGCTTCATCAGAATCCACTATATACATCTATATACATGGTATGTTTTTTTCATGGGGATCTTATTCCATAAGGCGGATAAACTGTAACTCAATGTGTTGATGCTCAAACTTTCTCATGTTTGTATGTGTGGATAGATCAAACTCGGGTGCTCACCGAAGCAAATAGGTTCCATTGGTTTCATACTCAAAACGAGAATTACGTACGTGCTGTAAAAGAATTGGGCAAACCAAGTTGGCTTCAAATGTAACAATTTATTTTTTTTTGTGTAATATGTAAAGTGAACTGGATAAATCAATGTGTTTCATTTTTTTCAACCACGACCATTTTATATTGTTTGGATCCAGTCCTAAATCGGAGCCGGCTTTCTCCCGGCAAGCGACTCCCGTTCTGCGATGGATGGATCAACCACCTGGGAATCCAAAAAACGTCGTGCCAGGCGGCCAAAAAGCTTCGCGGTCGAGTACACGCCTGCATTTCTGCGGCCCAGCTTGAGATGGTGGTTGGAACTCTAACTTGGACAAAGCACATGGAGTACCAAAGAAATGTCCTGGATATAGTTGGAATATAGATCATGAATGATCATGATATGGTGATTTCCATAAATGATGGTATTCCAATAGCTGGATGGTTTATTTCAGGGAAAATCCATGTTTAAATGGATGATAACTAGGGGTACTGTAGCCCTAGTTATCAGAAAACCTCCATATGTGCTGCTTCTATGGTCCCCGTCCCCGGCATCCTATTGGGATGCTTTGAAGAGATTAAAGCATCATGGTTTCCATCATATATCTTAGTATATAATCTTAGAATTCTGAATTTCAAGATATCTTAGATTCTCAAGATATCTTAGTAAAACCAAGAAATGATTATAGATATGATACAGACTATAGAAATCATTCCAGTTTCTTAGAATCAAAATATTAGATTCAATCAATCTTAGAATTCTAAAATTCTTATTGCAATAAATAATTGATAATGGATTCCATCATAAGCATTATATTCTAATAAGTGATCTTAGAATTTAACGTATACCACTTTAAATCATTGTTGAAGTCAATCATCTTCTACTTCGGTCACGGTTTGCATACGTTTCGATGTTTTTATTAATTATTTTGATACTGTACTGTAACTGGAACGATGAAATTCTAATATATTCCGTTCTAGAAACATCTAAGATGAAGTTCTAAATCATCTGAAGTCAAACATCTACTTCCGGCCATGGCTTGTTTTTTTTTTTTTGTGAAGGATTCCCAGAGACGCGGGCCCCTCCCCCGAACCGATCCAGGGCACGTCTAGCTTGGTGGAGCAGCGCTTGGTCCAAGCCGCTGGGGAAATGGTGCCTCCAACCCTCACACTGATTGAGGTGCCAGAAATGATGGCTTGAGTGGTTCGATGTCGAAGAAGGTGGGGGAAAAAGAATATATATATATATATTTGTTGGTGGTTTCAAACATTTTTTAGTTTCCATATATTGGGAATAATCATCCCAACTGACTAATTTTTTTCAGAGGGTTGAAACCACCAACCAGTATATTATATATATATATGGGATGATTGTGGGATATCTGATATATTCTGATATGACATTGATTGTTGGATTATTATTTTTGGGATTTGAAAACGGGACTATTATTGGTGATTTAGCTGAAGCAGATGGGAACGCGCTGATGGAATGGCCAACATTGAGGGGCAAACACATATATGGTTCACTGAGATCACATGATTTTACTCCTGGGGGAAAAAAATGGAAAAAAAGATAGATGAAGGGTTGATTGAATGTGTTTTTGCGGTACATTATGGGTTGCTTGCTTGAGTAAAATATTTTAGGCAATGTGAGGGAGGATTAGCAATAGATCATCCATGTTCAGATAGCCGGTCAGCAGAAATCAAAAGGTGAAAGCCGTTCACCAAGCAGGGTGGCAGCAGGTGGAGTTGTCTTCATCCACAATCCAGGCATGCGCAAGACATGTGCCAGCAGGATATCTAACATCTCTTAATCTCACCTGCCAGTGGGAAACATGTTTGTTTCAATCGGGCAGAAACTTCTAGTAACGGTGGATATGTTTTTGTTTTGAACTTATTATATATAATTAAATCTATGATTGTTTATAGTTTTAGCTATTTACATTTTCTACATACACACATCATATCTATATATCTATCTACCATACGTAATACAATACATTCATTTGTTTACATACCACAGCAATTTGTCTATCATGTACTGTATCGGATTAGTTCCCTTTGCAGGTGCCAAGTTACGAAGTGACGGAGGGGCACTACCACATCCCCAAGAAGTATCGTCTTCCACTGAAAGGAGCAGATCTGATGATGCTATTTTAGTGCGGACCTATGGAACATATGGCCAATGTATAGATGATTCACCTATGCAGGATGGTGATTTTGCATAGTCATGTCAATTTACTAGATGGTAGTCGAAGATTTATCTGGTCATGTTCATTGTCCACTACTAGTTCAATTGTTTGAGTTGTTTTGTCTTGGTTTTCAATGTTAACAAACATGGTGAACAATCCCCATAGATCATTGCTTCCGGTCACCGTGAACAACCACAATGACCTCACCAATATAGGACATTATAGGACAACAATTGGGGGAGTCCTAAAATGGGGGTACGCCCCAATCATCCAAAATTATGCAATTTTAGTACTGAAACCTAGGGTTGTTGGGTACCCCCATTTTAGGAAACCTCCAATTCTTCAATGTTCAATGCTTCTTCGCGCCTTTTTCGTGACCTGATTCATGAGAGTCCCCAGTCAAGGTGGGCTCTGTAAGTCATAATTTGGTTTCAAAAAGACGGCATCTATATCAGTGCTTTATAGCGCTACATGTCCAGCCAGGTACGTAAAGCGAGTTCTAAGTGGATAAACCATACAGGTGCTTATCCCATCAACTCTAGATATATTACACTCTAGATTATATAGTATTGTATATACAGTACGTATATATATATAATAGATATATATATATATGTGACAGATTTATAATATATATATATATCAAAAACCATAGTTTTTCTATATAGTGTAGTTATTTCAACCATAGTGTTTCTATGTTTCATCACTTTTTCCGCCGCCATCCGCTGGGGGCCCCACTTAGCCCAGGAGTGACTGCCGAGAAGATGGTGAACTTTGTGTCCGACTACGAGAATAAGAGGTCGACGGAGATGGTGAAGATGAGTTGGCTTCAGGTTTCATATGGATATACCTTGAAAATTGAGAACTATGGAGGAGTTATAGACCTTGTTGTAGACTTTTTGAGGGGTCTTGAGGCTTTATCCTCCAGCAAAATTAACATAGAACTTGAGCATTGGCAAGTTTTAGTGATTAGTGGAACATGATTGTCCAACGACCCAAAAATGCCAGGGAGTGCAACACAAATACTGTGAACAAAAACAGATCAAAGCAACCATCATGCAGTTATGGCCATTTATTAGTTATAACTGGTTATAAATGGGATTATACATTCTATAAATGGGATTATAAGTACTTATAACTGGTAAAAGGCCATAACTGTGGGGAATGAATGAATAGGATTCTTATGGAATACTAAAGCCAACCACAATCACGGGGATAGAATGGAACACACAACCAACAAGACAAAATTCTGGTATAGCCCATTAAAAAAACATGTTTTAAAAGGGGTATTTTTCTACACCATAAATGTGGATTTTAATGGGGTACCCCTCTTTAGCTGGATGGTTTATAGTGGAACATCATATCAAAATACATCATATCAAAATAGATGATTTGGGGGTACCTCCCTATTTTAGGAATTTTAGGAAACCTCTCAATGGGTATACTGTATAGATATCAAGATGCTCCTTGATCCTCAAAGTACCTATAATTTTTATTAATAGAGAAGAACAGATGAAAACCCTCTGTTGACTTTGCTGGAATAATCACCTCGGATTTATCTGAAAATTGGGTATATTGGTGCCCAAAAACAAACCAATGGTTTACTAAGAAAAGACATCAGTTCCCCATTGAAACATTATCCATGAGAAGATCCCCGAGGCTGAAACCCTGGATGAAGAGTGAACCGGAACCATCTCCAGAGGCCCCTTTGATGGCGCGGCCATTTCCCGATGAGTTCTCACGAAATGGAAGTTCATAACGGGATTGAGATCAATGGCAAACAACATTTAATAGTTAACATCTCACCAGTCTCACCATAGAACTTGTTACAGTTTGTTGCGTTCCCCATCCTTCATGGTTCTGCATATTGGATCAAATTGGATGGTTGATCATTTTTGTATGAATCCCACCATTTTGTTTGGGACATGCATGATTCAATCTTCGCCAGTTGTGCGAGTTATATATATATACAGATATCGGTCAATCATCTCAACATGTTAGTTGTTCACCCTTTTTTCTTGTCAGCAAGTTAAGTATCAGAGATTGTAGAACATGTGACAGCCAGATAGCCATCACAAACGTTGCTTTTTTACCAACTTTCATGCAGCAGAAAATTGGAAACGGCGAGGCGGACCAGGCAGGAAACATGAAAATTTGGCCTGCAAACTAACCATTCGGAGGCTTTCTAAAATGGGGGTGCCCCCGAATCATCCAAGTCATTGGACCATCTTAGTATTGAAACCCGTGTTGACTTGGGGATCCACCATTTTAGGAAACCACCATTTGATACAATGAAACTCCATAACATGACGTTTTTCCACTTTGGGCCGCGCTCCTTGCTCCGACAGGACCTGAAAATTGGCGCCGTAGTGTCCTTGGTCGGAACAACTTTCACTGCGGCCATTGAAAGCGAGGATGAGGACAAAATCTATGTGTTTTTTTTTGTTTAATGGCCTCATCAGGTTGATGGATGGATGAATAATTAGTTGATGGATGATTGTCATAGTTGATGAATGCTCATGTTTTTTTTTTGCGGAAGAGCAGAAATAGCTGATACACATGGGTTACTCAACATCAGTTTGACCGGTTCAGTAGTTTGTCTGGCTTCGGTGAGAGAGATCTGAAATTCCGTCGAAGGCCAGCCGCCAGCCCCGGTATTTGTCTCATAGCTTGAAGCAGGTAACCATGAGTTTTGCTATTTTGGAAACCGTCCTGAACACGAACTTTTGAGGTCCCCCAAAAAAAGTTTGAATCCCCATGTTTTAGATAGTGGGGATCGCAGCCTTGCAGGATGTTCTGGTGGATTTCTTTGCTCCTTGGTGACGGCCTTAACTCTTGCAGCTGAGCATCAAAAATCCGCTGGTGATTTCATAGGGATATCGTTCCTTGATTTCACTGACTGAACCATCAGATAATATGGGGATATCATCAAGGCTCTGTAGGCTGATGGTTGATACATCTTTATTAGCTGTTGTGGAGGTGATTGACCTACCAGGTCATTTCTTGTTTGTATTGGGAACAGTAGTGGAAGACTCCTCTCGGAATGGATGATCCGGGTTTTCTGTGAGGCGAAAACCCCATGCTGATCCGGTGTCAAGCTGGAAAAATCCCACCATTTCGATAATTTTCCACAAGGAAATCTCCATTTACTGCACTGGTTGGTGGTTTGGAACATGCTTTATTTTCCCCAATAGTTGGCATGATGATCCAATCTGACTAATATTTTTCAGGGGGGTTGAAACCTCCATTCACTGTAGTTTGGGGATTTTCCAGCCACGTTTGAGTACCAGAGGCATCCAGAGGCTATGTGTTCATTCATGATCATTCATGTTCATGGAACAGAAAAGATCAAAACAACCATACTTGGGCCATCTTGGGCCATGGGACTGGTTACATCTGGTTACTGTAACTGGTTAGTAACTGGGATACAACTGCTATAACGGTCTAACCAGTGAACATCAGTGAACATCAGT
>Ga0126342_10011248_pt1 | contig 15992 bp, 18 predicted proteins | sample Cyp1metagenome_FD_92528 | JGI IMG/M metagenome (GOLD analysis project Ga0126342, IMG submission 92528) | Coral microbial communities from Lord Howe Island, Old Settlement Bay, Australia - Cyphastrea 1 metagenome | ecosystem: Host-associated > Invertebrates > Cnidaria > Coral ... | reverse complement strand
CTTCGTTCGCAAACAGCAACTAGCCAGCTAGCTGGCTTTCGTAACATATATATATATACATGTATATGCCTTTTATATGCATTGTATGAATATACCTCCAGCTAAACATATAGAAACAATCCACCAGCCATTGCCTCCGCTACTCACGCGGCTGCCAGCCGCTGCCATGGCAGAACGCGCACCAGAGGCTGCACCTTCCGACAGCTGCCCCGTTGGGGATATGTTTAAGGGGTATATTTGGAAGATATGTTGCGGATTGATTGGGGATTTATCGAAATTTGTTGGGTGTATGATATGTATGTATATATATATATATATATCTATGTATGTATTTGGTGATGCATCATTTGAGTAAGGAGATGTGTTGGGGATTCGGGAATGAAATGTGTTGCGCACTGCTTTTGGGTGAACTATTTGGGGAATCATTCACCTTGGGGGATGTATGAGCCGTAAAAAGAAAAGCGTGATATCTATTGGGTATGTATATATATATACGTATATACGTATATACGTATATTCAGGTGACTTATTCGGTGTCATGGCTTCGCTTGGTGAATGATTTCAGTTCCGTTGAAACTCCTGAAGTCTCACTGGACAACTAAATACCCCGTAATATTGTGCCAATAGAATTGGGGCCAAAAAAAATGACAGCAAAATAACCACATATATAAAAAAACCTCCAATTGGAATGGTTTGTACAACCCATCTTTGTTCAAATTTGTGATGGTTTATGGTGTGTACTACAATCACCAACCATCCCCAAAAGTGATGGCTTCAAACCATCCCAACAAATAAACCGGCCACCGTGGATCACCAAAATCATGGTTGAACACAAAAAAAAACAACAAATGAATATCTGGTGACAACCATGGTTAAGCAAGGTTTAAATGTGGATTTTCTGAATATCTGCGATATGTTGTGGATCACAACCTGGTTAAAATGTGGATTTTTCTGAATATCTGGGATACCCCATGTTGTTGCAATGTCCTGGGGAGAATGATGATAAACTATTGGATTTTAGATGCACCCCAATTTGGGGAAAACCCACATGGCTGTGCCTCAAAAACAAGCTGGGCACATTTCATCCTTTTCTGGACCTTGAACCATCTATTTTGGGTGCTTTTGAATTTTGCCCCACATCAGCATCCAATGACTGACCATTTGCGGGTGGTGGAACAGCATACCGTAATACTACCTAATTGGTGCTGACTATTGGCTGATTCTTGGTACCAAACAATTTCAGCACTTCGATGTCACTAGATTCACTAGATGTCAATATTTAAACAACGTCATGGTTGCTCCCGACTTTCTTTCACCGAATTGATGTAGTTATCACACAAAAATTGGTTAAAAAAACATGGTTCCCACTGGCTCCCGTCCATTCAATCCATTGCTTGGACTATAAAAATGGTCGATGTCCCATTGAAAACACGCATGGTCATCATCAACAATGGGACATTCACCATTTATATTCACCATTATTCCCATCATCCCCACATTAAACACGGTGAATATCCCATTGTTGATGAACCTCCAGATAAAGATGTCCATAAATAAAACCCATTTAAAAAAAAAAACTTCCCCATCAAATCCATAGGATAATGATGAACTCCTAGATATTCCCCACAAAAAAACCCACAAAACTGTCGCCTGTCCAGGCTGCAGCGGCTGCAGCTGCCGCAGCTGCCGCCCTCGGAAATCGGCTGTTTGACGATTCCCTCAAGTGACGTGTCCAACAGTCATGTTTCATCATGTTTCATCATGTTTCATCCACATTTTGCTATGGTTTTCCATGGTTTTTCCCGTTTCGCCGCACGAAAAAAATCCGTTCAACCCCAGCCGGCGGAACCTGCTCCTCGACGGCGGCGGGCTGGCGCCCGGCGTCATCGCCGGCGCCGGCGTGGCCGGTGCGATGGGTGGCGATGGCAATGGCGTGACCGGGGTGTCCTCGCGGAGGAATCCATTTCGGGAAGATCATACAGGATGGTGCCCCCCCAGTGATGTTTGTTGGTTTATAAATCCCATTAACTAGTTCGTTATATCTGCCATAAACCATAGTTAATCGGATGATGGGGAAATTTACAGGAAAACCCTATATTTGATGGTAAAAAGCCATGGGTTTCCAGTTAAGATTTTCCTGGATCTACGGGGCATTATGGAAATGGGGGCTTTTTAAGGCACTAAAGTGGATCTTTATGGATCACTGAATCAAAACCAAAACGTCCCAAAAACAGCGAATAAGTGAATAAGATTGAATTTTTGGGGGTTATGCTTTGTTGATCATTACGCATACAAATCACCATGTTTTTTTTAGCTATCCACCACTTCAATGTTGGCTGAGTGTGATACCTGGCAGGTGGGTTGTATCATTCAGGGGGTCGAAATGGTGGAAATCAATATTGGATGGGATTGCCACCATTGGTTTGTCGTTGTTACTATCTCCCAGGACTGGTCATATGAGTCATATGCGCCAATCTATTGCAAAAAAGCAGCACTGACTCAATGACCAAAAACGAAATAGTTTTCCTGATACTCCCCATATCTGATACTCCCCATATGTACGGCTGAATATCATCAATAATCTCCAGCTGCCAAAGAAATTCCACAAAAAAAAGCCAAACCAATGGCCGCTGCGAGGCGGAAAGAAACAGCTCCTCGTCCACATATCGTCCAGTAACCATGGTCACAGGGGCCGAAGTGGAGACCTCTGAAAAAGCCCAACGGGTGCTGGATCTGCTGAAAAACCACCAGCGGAACGTCCAGTTTTTTGCCTTGGAATAGGGGGTCGACACCAAAGCTTTACCAATAATTTGGCGTTGAAAAGTCCATGATGAAACAGATAGACCAGTGGATTCTGAGGATATTCAAAAAAAAAAACATTTTGGGCCTCCATTCGTCAAATTGCTCTCCCAAGCCTTCTCCACGTGTTTCTCTTTGGGAGGAGGCCATTGTGCCACCTGACCATCTATCCAATTGATGATGATAAATAGGGATCGTTAGTTGATATATGATTGATGGATATATCCACTCGATGATCAAATATGATCCAATTGACAGTTTGATATATGATCAAATTATTCTCAATCATATATCAATTAGATAGATGATTCATCAATGATCATATGTATATAATTCTATATATATATAGAGCCACATTATCAACCAATTGATTCATGGATAGATCTTGGCCTAAAAAACCAGCCATGATGGTTCCGGATCGCCTCCAAAGCGGCCAAGGCCTCCTCATCACTGATGCGCCTTGGGGAGCGTCTGGAGTCTGGGGTTGGGGGAGATTGTTCCATTGATCAAAGAAAGGCTGGTTGAACTAATGGGATTTAATGGGATTTAATGGGATTTAATGGGATTTAATGGGATTTAATGGGATTTAATGGGACTTAATGACTTAATGGATAACTCGGCATACTGAGATTTAATTAACGAATTGAACACCAAAGATTGATATTTAACTCGTACCACTGGGTCTTAAAGAAATATACGGTCGGCTACAAGTGTGGATTTCCATGTGGGGTTGTTCTATGTATATCAAAATAGTAATAATGGAGGAGGACCAAAAAGACACAAAGGATCTAAAAGGGGTATCGGATAAATGATGCATATCCGACACTTGGTTCGATCAAAATGGTGGTGGTAGCTGCTTCCCCCTTCAGAATAAACTCAAAAACTTCCACTTGCTCCGTAAGGCCGCAGGGTTTAACGGTTTACAAATAATGCCCGCAACGGCAGTGTAGCTGTGTCATCCCACCACTAAAAATCAGTTTGTCTCAATGTTGAAAAGTTCTTGGAGGCCTATCAGAACGCCCAAAAAGAACCAGTTGTTCCAGCTCTTCCACACAGATTCTGGTCGAAAAAATATCCGCACAGAAAATGATTCAGTGATGTTATTTCTCCAAGCCATGTCACGGAGAACCCTTGGCCGACTTGGAGGATGAACCGGAGCTGCGCCTGTCAATTTGGGGATACAACTAGTTTCAGAGAAACCCATGTTCATGTTTCTAGTTGTATATGTTGATGAAAAATATACAGTATATATATATATATATATTATATGCATCATATATCTAATATTCTATATGTACATGGAGATGTCACATTTTTGCGCATATGACAAACAGTGAGGACTGTCATGTATATTTGAAACATAGTGTGTATGCACATTTCTTTGAGATGACATATGACATATGTGTATATCTGAGCAGCCTGTGCCAGTTTGAATCCAAGCCCTTGGTTAACGTTCCAACTCCAGTTTATGGGGTCAAAGCAAGGGTGTAAGAGTCATGGAGATTCTAGACATGCATAGATACAAATACACAAACCAAGCCCTGTGCAATGCTTGGTGAGATCCCGAAAGTCAGAAGCAACACATCAGGAGCAAACATTCGCAGCGCCATCAAATTTGTCAAGGGGAACAACTCCAGCAATCACATTGTTGTGCTCTATTGGTGTATTTGAAAATGAGATTCGTGCGTTACTAAACACGACATAACACGACCAACCACTGATGCAAATGTATGATGTAGAACCCCAAAACAATGAACCCTTGGAATCTGTTGGATAATCCCAAAGGAGAGGGTCACCCCATCGCGCCGCCTCTCTGTCTTCTTGTCCTAGAGGTTGAAAGGGTGAGTCCACATGGGAAATGAAAGCAGGAGACAGCCGATGAATAGATTCTAGGATTGATCCCAAACTCAAAACAACGTTGCCTGCATCGTAGGCAACGTCCGCGCTGCAAAACGAAGCTACTAGGCCCATGTTCCACTCTTTCAAATCACTGGTGAAGACATTGAAAATGCGCAAGCGGAAACATCCAAAGCTTTCCCCGGTGTTGCCCCAGCTTGAACGTCCTCGATCTCCAGCTCTATGTGGACATCCTGCAATCATGGGGCGTTTCTACAAAACTCCTTCAGATGGGCGTATCCAAAAATAGACCACCCAAAAAATCCATGGTGTATTTATAAAAATGTCATAATGTCATAATGGTTTCCAATCTGCAGGGCCAACACATTGCGTATACCGTACCCTTTCTTTGGACAAACCCAAATGACACAACCACATCCCCAGTGTGGTGGACTTCACGTTTGGGTATGGCAGCCCAAAGTGAGGTACCGCCAGAACCACATCCATTGACCGTCCAATTTCTTCTGGGGTCAATCGGAGTGAATCCTCTTCTATTTTCAGTCGGAGTTCTGTAACCCTGGATAAATCATTTATTGCTATTGAGTTATATACTATTATCATTCACTATTCAACAATCTGAAAGACGGTGATTTGGGGATAGTTCCCCTTAGTAAGCATTATTTTGAGATATTTTGAGTGATGTTGCAGTGAGGTCGTTACAATTGTCACCCATATCCCCACGTTGATTGACTTACTCCCATCAAAGCCATAGCCATTTCGGTCCCTTTCTGCCTGGACATTCGACTCAGAGGTGCCACTCGCGGATTTTGATCCAGCGGGAGCCTCTGAAGGGACGTTACCTGAAAGGCATGATGTTTGTGGTGGACGCCAAACTCCGTCTTCTGGTTCTGTATTTCATTTTGGTGTTTGATATAAAACAATAAGTATATACAGTTAGTTATATACATATGTAATCAACCCCATTCAGTTCTGTTTTTAACGGCTTCCTCAAAAATCTTCCGTTGCAAACAGAAAGAAAGTCGTTTTTCAAGTCAGGGCAGCTATAACCATGCTGTCAGTTCAGCTGACTGTGGTGATCCCTGAGAGGGGCACTGGCTGAAGTTTCCACTTCCTTCTCCTGTCAGCGTCTGCGGTGAATATTCAAGAGCTATGTGGCTATGTGAGCTGTCTATTCAAGGCTGCAAATTGAACATCTTAGATTCATTGGTATCATTGGTTGATTTGAAGGGTCCCTAGTTTGATACAGCTCATAACATCAGCAACTTCGCCCCACGAAGAAACCTCCCACTGAAGTGGCTGGATGCAATCGGTTGTAACTGGGACAGTTGCAGAGCACCTTGCGAACCTATCGTCAGGATTTAAAACATTTATCAGCCTTAGTCTTGGCTATGGGTTTGTCTGAAAATAGGGTGCGGATAACTCAACTGATTCATCATCACTCCATAATGAAAGATATCACCACTTCACCGGTGCAAAGGTCTACCGTGGGAATTCAGGATGTCTTCCATCGGCCTTGGGGTAGTCAAGCAATCATTCCATGGCCATTCCCCTTGGGTTTCACTGAAAATAAGGAATCCCAAAATCCAATGGCTAATCCCCATCTTCCCCTTTAAAATGCCTTCATGGGTGTATATGGTATGCGGTATACCCATGTATACCCCATGTTCAGCCACGCCCAGTTGGGTTTTTAGATTATCGGTATTTATGAATTGGATTGAACCATCCCTAGAATGGACCGTGCCCAAAATGGATGTGCATCCCATGTTCTTACTGATGCTGCTTCATAATCTCAAATCAGGGTGTCCTGTGGGTCTGTCTACCATCCATCGAATCTCATAAATCTGACATGTTGTGAAATATCTCATAATCATCATAATCTCTACCTTTTTTTTCCATACGCTTGTGAAATCCACCACCAAAAGGATAACTGTGGATGGTTGGAACCCCCTCGAAATCCACAGGAACCACCCATCTGCACCTCTCTGGGAGGCAGGGGTCCGGCTCCAGTAGAGAGGCGGTTTCGGTTGGGGCTCTCCTTCGCCAATGGATGGATGACTTCGCCCAGCCCATGGTATCCCAGGTGGAAATTTGAGCAAGCCACGGTGATTTTCCTTCCACCAGAAGTTGCTTTGTCTGAAAGTGTTTGGGGAAAAACATGGAAAAACCAAAGCCAAATTGCATGGTTTATGATCACTTTCTCTCTGAAATTGGCAATTTCGATGTACACCGGACTTTTGGACAAACCTAAATGGCGATTCAACCAACCAAAATCGAATATATAAGATAAAGATTTTGGATTGCCGATCTTGGATTGAAGGAAATTTCACAGAAAGCCATGGACTCAGCAGCCAAATGTAGGTGTTTTCTTGTCAATGTTCGATTCTGGGATGGGGAGAACGGGCACTTCCTTTGCTTTTTGGGTTTCCTGGGCGTTTTCCTCACATGGGTAGACCACCAACAGACCTCAGGTGCCACGTTGGAATCCACCCCCACGAAGTGGACGGACTTGAGCTGCGGCTTTAAAACAGGCTGTTCCTCCTGGCGCCAATGTTGACAGAAGAATTTGGGAGGGTTGGGAGGGTTTCCTCTCAAAAGCACAGCTCTTTTGAGCCCAAATGTCCCATGCGGTGCTTCGATCCTCCACAATCTGTCTTTCCTCCCAGTCCCAGTTCCATCCTCATGCACCATCGCAAAAACCAGGTGTTTCTGCTTCAGCTGGTTGGTGGGCGTCACAATGACCGCCTGCTCCACCTGTCAGCGGGTCTGCTCCAAAGTTAAGGGGTGGCAAAGATTATCTCAATCGGTGGCATGACCCATCTGGCAAATCCCAATTTATACAGCGCTATTCTAATTTTTGTCCAGGTCAACCTCAATTTTTACCAGGTGAAACTCAAGTGTACTCTTGACACCCCCAGTTTTTACCAGCTAAATCATTCACGTTTTTCCCTTCATCAATCCCCCCACCTGTTCAATCTCAAGATCCTCCAAGCTGATCAACGGCGCGCTGCGGGAGCCCCTGCGGTCCGCCCTCGCCACGGTGGTCACCGTCGGCGCCGCCGACGGCCGTCCCGAGCCCGGCGAACGGCTCGCGAGGCCATCGCTGATGGATTCCCGGTCGCTGGCGGTGCGCGCCAAGGTGCGCTCCGGGTGCTCCAATTGGAGGACCTGGCAATGGTTGGACGGAATGAATTTTCTACAAATCGGACAGGAACTCTAGAGATGTGGTTGGGAATGATTGATTTTTTTTTATCAAATAAAATAACACTGCGACATGGCATGGCATAGATATGCGATGCTAAAATGATTCGATTGGGAAAATGGCAGACAAAACCATCCTACCTCTGCATTTTGGGAGACATATGGCCTGCTGAGTTGATCCCCTCCAGCTCAACCCACTGGATCCTGCCTCAGGCTCTGTATGAACCTGGCGGGCTTGCCGGTGATTTTTCTTGTGCCAAGCGAAATGTCCAACAAACTTACACAGAGTGTGCCCGAAAGGAGTGCGTTTTGTCGACTATTTCCTCTGAAAGGTGCAACTCCATGCAGCTTGCCATGGATTTAAGTGATTTTTCAGTCAGGAATACGCAGTAGAACCAATTGCAGATTTGGTTGATGAAACTGAATAAACTGAATCAACCAATTGCCATTGACTGAGCCATTTGTTTGTCGCAAGAAATGGAGCAAACTGCTCACTGAGGCCAGCCTTAAGGGAACGACCTCGGTGTCATGGCGGAGACCCAGTCGTCACCAGGGGTTTGGGGTACTCTATGGTACTCTCATGACTCTGTTTACAACATCCATAAACGGAAAAAACCCTCTGGTTATGACTAACATAGCCATGGAAAATCCCCAAAATAAATGGAGGTTTCTAGCTGGGAAAATCATCTATTTCTATGGGTCATCTATACCATGGCTATGTTAAATAGCCAGAGGGGAATTGTTTCACATCGTGTGGCATTGTGAAGGAAACACACACGACACTCTCCAGGCGCTTTCACCAGAAATGGGGATGGGACAGATTTTGGACCACGCAAAAACCTGGGCTTCCATGCCATCTGCATCTGTCAACCTGTGCCCAGCTCAGGGATTTGTTTCGCGTTGCAGGATTAGGGTCATGATACATATTACCAAAGTTTGATGGGGATATCTATATATAATCTATATATATATAAGTCAACTTCTAACTGGCACCACTTTGACCAAAAGTTCGGATGATCTGGTGGTTTTCAACGCGTTTCCTATCCAAGGACACATCTCGACTGTGGCCCATCCACTGCTCTCAGCGCCGAGCTTCGAAGTGAAATGACTAAAGTGACTATAGTCGGTGTCCTGGGCACCCCCAATGCACTGGGAGGGTTCACCGATCTATGGACCTTGGCTTCCTGAGACCCAAATGGCACCAGGCTCCTGCGCGTCCACTAAGTTGCCATAGGATGCGGCCTCGCCGCCAGCACTGCTGCCCTGGCACAAGAATGGGTGGAGCCCCTGCCAAACTGAGACCAACGGCTCCACATCCTGCCTTCCGGGAGTGACCATAAGAACTCTCCTTGACACAATGAGTTGAGTCCTTCTGGAGCAAACCAACAGTCATCCGAGGTTCCAACAGCCAGGCCAAAGGACCGGGACCTGGCGAAAATTCCAATGTCTGCTGCTTCTGGGACCCAAGGCTTCATGGGTAAAATTCAATTTTTTCCTGGTTTCTGTAAAGCTGCGATTTGATGGCTATATAAATCCCCACGGTTCATATGTTTTCCCTTGTTCAACCTCCCGGCTGAGGCCACTACTGCGCCATGGCGTCAGATCTCGTGGTGGGCGAAAGGGAAAAGGCCGCCTCATGCTGGGGCGAATTTCAGCCTTTTATGGAGGTGTCGTTCGCTGGGAAAATCATCGAACGAAAAACTGGGGGGATGCTCCAGCCATGTTTGAGATCAACTTTCTCAGCGCTGGAAAAATAGATGGACCGTTTCCTACTGCCACCTTGAAGATCCTTGAAGTATCTTTTGAACTACATCTGAATCTCTACATGTATTGCCTACTACGACTCTTTACTTCACCATAAAGATACAGTTTCATGGATTGATGACCAAGGTGATGTGCAAGGTGTGCTCAGGGCACCCAACACCAGACTCACGCCAGGGCAGGAGTCCCTCCTGAGGAAACTAGGCCCACAGTTGGGTTTGTCTGATAGGGTACCCGAAAATTTACTGATTGATCATCATCTTCCTGATTAGACTTGCTGTTTTGAGGTACATAACCCACTTTTGCACAGACCCATTTGTTTCGGGAAACGGCAAGCGACAATGATGTGATCAGGCTATCTGACCAACTCAGGACGCCTATCCACTGACGTTCCAAGCCCATTCCATTTCAACCAGGTTTCCACGTGATTGCAGATCCAAAAAAAATGGATGCTTTCTGAAACTTTCAGATCCGAAACATGTCATGATTTCAGATCCAAAAGTGGATAGCTTCAGATCAAAACCATCACCAGATTTGTGGCGTCATCTTTGGCTGGACATTCTCCTCTGCAAGTCCAGAAGCAGAAGCTGAAGCGGCCGCCTGACTCAGTTGGGCTTCACAAACAGAAAATGCCGGAAAATGCATCATGTTTGTGTTTTCTTGGGGATTTCTTTGCATCAGTTGTTGTTTTCAGGATCCTGTGCCTTGATCTTTCTGGAAAGACCGTATGCAAGAAGAATGGCTTGATGACCAGAAGATGAGCTACTGAAGCCAGCCATTGTGCTGTGCCAGGCACCAAACAATGGAAGGATTGTCGCAATGCGCCTCATACTCTGCTGCCAGCTTGCTATAAAACCTGCAATGCAGCAGCGTTCACAAAAATCCCACAGCTGCATCCAAAAAGGGATGGCCTAAGCAGGATTCTTCATTCTTCAAATAGACCGTGAAACTGCAAATATCAGGAAGTCTCAGACCGAACATTTTGGAAATGTAAATAGTCGAGATCATTAAAAATTAAAAAGAACAAAGGTTCTGCTTGTCCATGATAGATCGCCATGAGACACCTTTTCCCATCAAATGGCGGCCTGTCCACCAAGTCTGACTGATGAACAGGCCGGAGGAATTCTTCGGGATCAAAGGGAACCGTGTGAGAAAACCTCATCGCGCCGAAGCTGGACAATGGATGACACTCGCAGATCTGGGGTGGTCATGACATGAATTCTGGAAAATGGCTAAGCTAAGCATATCCCAAAAAACTGCCATGGACACATGCCCACCTTGATTTTGGCCGCCTGGTCAGCCAGGGAGGTTCCCATAATTTACCGAAGTCAATGCCATTCAGGTTGATTAAACCCCAATTTTCTGTGGTGAGACCTCTACTTTTTGGATTGTTTTTCCAATCTCCAACTTGTACTCGAAACGGATGTTCATCTACCAGTTCTTCGTAGTTATATAAACTCAGTTCTTATTTAAATAATGTGGGAAACCCGAAACCCAATAATAAACATTTGGGGGATGGCTTGTAATACACCACCCATAAAAAGGGTGATTTTGGCGATGATTTATGGCATTGGGTGTACCACATTGTTGTTATTCGTTCCCAATTGTTCATTATTGGGTTTCCCATTCAAAAGAGTATTTCCCACATTACATCGGATTTATCATACCATTAATTATGGCTGATTATCCATGAATTATATAAACTGATTTTTTAAAAAATGATGATCACATTTATCACCATAATCAATGGACAAATATATTATAATTATTGGATTCAAATACCTATTTTTGTTGCTTAAAGTCCCCGGGATCTTTTCGGGATCCCCGCTCTTCATTGGCGGAAGTCGTGGAGGGAGCACTGGCGAAGCTCACAGAGTTGCCTCGAAGAGCGCAAGGACCAGAGAAAACACCAACCTTTCAGGATGTATACAGAGATATTTATTCATTTGGTTGTTTCAACCCCTTTGAAAAATATGGCAGTCAGTTGGGAATATTCTTCCCAATATATGGAAAAATAACAAATGTTCCAAACCACCAATCAGTATTCATTTGGTTGTGTTCTATAAATTTATCTATTTATTCATGTTTTTTATCATTCACTGGTTTTTTAATCTATATATGTGTGTGTATTTATGTCTGGAAGATATGTATGTGTCTGTATATCTGATATTATACATGTATTTCAAAAAATGTATTAGATCGTGTAAATGTATATACATATCGTTACATAGAATTTAGAATTTGCAAAGTGTGGTGTGAATGAATATACATGTGTATATATATATATACATATACACATCTGCCATCAGGTGGGCGACAAGAAAAATTGGTAGTGGTTTTTTAAAAAAAATGTCTTCTCCCCCCCAAAAAAAAAATGCTTGGATTGGATGCCAAGACTGAAAAAACCGGAGCCTACCTTCAAGAGGATCGATACCGGTGTATCTGAAAATTGGTTTTAGCTCTTTTTGCTAAGGCCATTGATCATGGTGAAAATGATGAGATGCTCAATCACTGGATTTGGATGTCCTACTTTTGACCAAACCCAGTGGGACAGCACCTGGCGAATACCCAAGGGCCTCTGCTGATCTTGCTTTGACTTTTGCCCACCTGTGCGACTCCTGTCGTTCAGAACTGCTTAGGACCTTGGGATAGCACTGGCATCTGAGACTTGGGAATCAACAGGTCATCACCCATGTTCCAATGCGAAAGCCGTCCCAACAACGTCCTGCTTCAAGGTCCTCTTCATCACCTCAGTCAAACATTGTGACGTATATACAATGAGTACATATATACATATGCTATATATATATTGTATACATACAATGTGTATATATAAAGTATACACTATACTTATATATATATATACTTATAGTTTTAGATACATATATATATAATTGTTATTAATTATTTATATATAATATTATTATATATTATATACATGGATGTATGTATTATACTAAGATCTCATATCTTTACTAAGAGCATCCCAAGACAACTCGGTGACCTTCTGGGGTCCCTCGGCCTGGCTTAAAACGTCGACAGCAGCGCCACAGCCACGCGGTCTGCGTCGAGATTTTTCGGGGATTTTTACTGGGATTTACTGAAATTCATTGGTGAGATTTGGGAGAATTATGGAAGATTGGGACTGCTATTCAATCGATAATTGATAAAGATTGATAACTGGTGATTGATAAAGTGACAATTCATACTTGCTCAGTTCTTTTCATTTTGGACAAACGTCCCAATTGGCGACTCCGCGAACTCCTGCCTTCTTCTGCCACCTGTAACAAAGTGGCGGGGAAAGACCAAGCTCACCGAGTGTTGCAATAGGAAGGGTTAGCGTTTCGCCCTGAGACCTGCTCTCTTGAAATCAATGGAATCAAAGAAATATGGTCAGATCAGCTGGAATCCTCTTCCAGACAAAAACAGGAGGGGCCACCTTGTCGCAATGAAGCTACATGAATGCAGAAATGCCAAGAGTCCAAGAGCACTTCTAAAACATCTTCTCACGCTAAAGATATCCCGAAAGCCAACCCAAACCCGAGAAAATGCACTTCTCAATCTACCCATTCTATCCATCACATGCACTGGGTTCCCCCAGCTTTAGCAGAGTAGGCCACGTAGGAGGCTCACCTCGGCAAAGACTTTCGTCCTGATCTCAACTTCATCCAGAAGGCAAAAATTTATGTTTCAGCTAGAGTCTTAGTATTTTTAGAATATTTTTAGTATAGTAGACAATCAAAGAAGATGTTTGTAGATGTTTGTAGATGTTTGCTTTCAGCTGTAGTTTCCAATTCTCACAGTTTTAGTTTGTAGATGTTTGTAGACTATCAAAGAAGCCGCAGCCAGAGAACTTCACAAATGAAATTCCGGAACTTTGAAGCAGCCACAAATGGCTAAAGCCAATCCCCCATTCTCCAGCTCATCCCTTCGGTTGGCACCTTCTTCCACGTTCGCATCATAAACCATGCGATGGCCCCAGCCCTGCACGGAGGGCTGCACGTTGATGCCACTACATCCACTACCGAAGCAATGTAGAATCCTTGAACTGAGAGAAACAATGTCTGAATAAATGCATAGACGCTGTACCGACTCATACCGAACAGCTAACACCTTGGGGGCAACAACAATTCCATGCAAAAAAAACCACTCCCTCGCGGCGCCTTGACTCATGTCGAGGCCAGCATGCAGCAAGAATTGTTCAAAAGAAAAAATGGTCAGAGCAGAAGCATAGCTCGAGCCAAATGTCGCCCGTGTTTGATGTTTTATGTGTCACCATTTCACAATTTCCCAACTGATTAATGCTAATGTTTATTAATGTTTATTGATGTATGTGTGTTCCCATTGTTTCCCAGCCATGGAACGCAGCCTTTTTTCGGGCACCGCAACGGAGTTCGTCCACAGCACCGCAACTCTGACGGGCTCATGCGCGCTGCATGGCGCCCACGTACACATTGGAGTGCCTACAGCGCGGTGTCACAGTGTCGTCACAGTGTCACACCACGGGTTGGATCCCACACAGCCAAGAGGTCTGACAGCCTGACATGATATCTGTGAGCCCTGGAAAGCCCTGGAAAGCCCTGGAAAGCCCTGGAATCTGGAAAGCTTCACCCGAACCCAGCCTGTCGGGCTTGGCTTCTGCATAGATCCTGCGCCCTGCATAGGGTTCCATGTTCGCAGGCTTCTCATGCTTGCAGGCCCAGTCAGGCTTTGGAAGCTGCAAAGTCTCAGTCCATTCCTCCTGATCCATGGAGATGGAGGTTGTAACATTGGATCATCCGCTTTGCTTAATGACTTAATGGACCTTAATGGCATGTAGCATGTCTTTGATGGTTTCTTCAAAAGAAACCCAGGAGCTAAGAACATGAGATCCAGCTCGCCTTACAGCTGGTTCCAGTCATGGTCCTATCACTCCCAGTGCGACTTTGTAGCAACCGGAAAATCGTAGGATAGTCACATTGCCACAGGTCACTCCAAGTCACCCCATCACTACAAGCGTGGCAAAACCTGATGTGAAGATTTTCTGAGCTCTTCAAAATTTCAACAGCCAAATCCATCTCTTCAGAAGCCCCAAAATGGCCGACAGTCTGAAAATACCCTCTGGTAAACATACAAAAAACTATGGAAAATCACAATTTTTAATGGGAAAATCCACTATTTCTATGGCCATTTTCAATAGCTATGTCTGACATAACCAGAGGGTAACCCAAAAAAAAATCCCCCCGTGTTTTCAAAAATCTCCCCTTGGCCTCCTCAGCTCCATGGCATCCTTCGCCTTTCTCCTTGATTCTCCGGGCCTGGTTGGAGCCGCAGGAGGGTCACCATGTGTAGCTGAAAAATGTTCAAATGGCTATGGATCAATGCCTATTAATACCATTTTTAGGGGGATGAACATCCATAAATCCCAGCTATTTTGATGTGAACTACAGGGGTACAGGGTTTTGACCCATCCACATATCATTGGCTGACCATTTAAGATCTCTGGATTCATTTATGGATCTGGCTGAAGGGGCCATGGGTGGCCATGGCTTGGCCGGGGACCCCACAACACCACGCCTCTTCCGCGTCGAGAATCGCTTGGTGCTTATCCAAGATATCCACAATGGCGTTGCAGCCGTTGGTCAACGCAAAGGTCATCGCAGTTTGACCCCGCGCAGCTTTCACTGCCAAGTCAGCCTCTCCGACATCGATGTTTCTTGGACGGTACCCTCTGGTAAATGAAATTGAAAATGACCATTTATAGTGGATTTTCCCATTAAAAATGGTGATTTTCCATAGTTATGTTAGTTTACCAGAGGGTAAAGTGTACATCTGCACATCTAGAACCAGCAGCACGTTAAACAAATGTTAGCAATACCTATTCTGAAATCTGGTCTACGAGATTCAAGTAGAATGATGTTGCACTGTTCTAGATATGTCGAGGTAGACCATGTGTGAATCTATGACCAAATCTGACCAAAAAAAAACATCAACAATCCAACATCAAAAATCACCAGCCTCGCAATCCAAGAGCATCTTAACACCATCTGCGCTATCTCTACCAGAAGCCCACATTAGAGGTGTGAAGCCTGCCAGATCTTGCGCATTCCTTGGGTGATCCCAGGACCCTGCACAAGACCTCAATTCTGGGTGTCAACTGATGTATATGCATGTGTATACCTATATATATATATATATATACCTATATATATATATACCTATATATATTTATATACCTATATATATATATATATATTTTTATATACCTATATATATATACCTATATACATATATACCTATACCTATATATATATATATGCCTATATACATATATACCTATATATATGTATATATCTACCTATATATATATATATATATATACATATATATATATATAT
>Ga0126342_10011247_pt1 | contig 15992 bp, 14 predicted proteins | sample Cyp1metagenome_FD_92528 | JGI IMG/M metagenome (GOLD analysis project Ga0126342, IMG submission 92528) | Coral microbial communities from Lord Howe Island, Old Settlement Bay, Australia - Cyphastrea 1 metagenome | ecosystem: Host-associated > Invertebrates > Cnidaria > Coral ... | reverse complement strand
GCCGCTGCTGTGACCCTATACGTGGGGCCTCGTGCTGTGTGTGCAAAAGGTCTGAATTTGGGGTCGCTAACGGACGCTGATTTCAGCCCTCTTCATTGAGGGCCCTCCTTGTATATATATATACACATATATATATATATCGAAATATTCATACATGTATATTCATTAGTCATCCCCTGATACAAAAAATATGCGTATGAATGACTCATTTATCCCAGTAATATAAAACTCCCTAGTACAATAATGTACCCTCCTGTAAACTAGCATAGCTGTTGAACATGGACCATTTGATTCCACGGTTTACCTATTGAAAATGGTGGATTTTTCCTACTCGTTCTGCTAGTTTGCCGGAGGGTGCATTATGAAATACTACAAAAAATCCTTAAATGATCCAACTAATGACTACATGATGAAATACTTAGACTATCCTACGAATAGATCCATTCTTAGTATATTAATGAAGAATATGGGGACATATTCCTGGACGTATTCATTGATATCCATATATATATATATACACACATTATTCATTAATATCCAACTCATTAATCTATCCCTGTAATATATCCCAGTAATTTTATTCTCAATAATGATGCAGGATGGGACCCCCGGTTATAAGTTGGTTTATCAACCATGAAATAACCCCCATGAACTAGTTCGTTATGTCTACCATAAAACCATGGTCAAACCACTTTTCTAAGGCAGCTTAGCCACTTATAACTCCAATAAGTATGGTTTTTGGTGGTGAGATATCGAACTAGTATTTTTTCTGGGCTCATTTCACCAATTCAAAAAACCACTTATTTCTAAGGCAGCTGAGCTATCGGGCCCCATCCTGTAGGATATCCCCAGTTTGGTCAAAAGGTGGCCTGGATCGGTGTGCCGCCTCTGATCTTCGTGAAGGACAGCGCCAGGATTTTTTTCATCCCTGTGAAAAACCTGGGTTTATATGGGTATGGATCAATACCTATTAATACCATTTTTAGGGGAATGAACATTCATTTACCAGCTATTTTGATGTTCACCAGGGGTACAAGGTTTTGACACACTGCAATATATATATATAGACATGGAAATAGCGGACAGATACGGGCATATCTTGTGGGATTATTGACGTGGTTCTGATTGATGACTTTTTATATGGGAATAGTATGGGAATATGTTGTGGGTTTCAATGTATTAATGTATTAATGTAATCCATGGTCATATCCTTTCCAACATGTTCTGGTGAAGAGGCAACCTTTGATGATGACGATGACGATGACGATGACGACGACGACGACGACGACGATGATGACGATGATGACGATGATGATGAGGAGGAGGAGGAGGAGGATGAGGAGGAGGACGATGACGATGACGATGACGATGACGATGATGATGATGATGATTATTATTATTATTATGATGATGATGATGATGAGGAGGAGGAGGACGAGGACGACGACGACGAGGACGACGAGGACGACGAGGACGATGACGACGACGCCGCCGACAACCACGAGGAGGAGGAGGAGGAGGACGACGACGAGGAGGAGGAGGAGGAGGACAACGACGACGATGATATGTCAATGCGCTGCCGATGTTAGTCAGTTCTAAAACGATGGGTCCAAGATGGAACATTTCTACTTGGATGATGTTGGATGTGTATCCCTATTTGGAACGGGTCCATAATAAGATCTTGTACATTGTCCATATATTTCTTGGTTAATAATGTGGCAAGCCCCAAACCCAGGTCACCATCCCCAGGTCATCAGCATTGGTAAACGGGTGCAAACTGTGCACACCCCAGTCATGGCTGCTATGTTTATGGCAGCCATGGTTTCCCACATTATAGCACCATTATATGATCATCAATATACATGTACACACACATATATTATATAATATTATAATATATATATACATAATTTATATTCATACATACAAGGTGGTGCCCCACCCAGTTATAAATTGGTTATAAGCCCATTAACTGTAGATATATCACCTATAAACCATACTTATTGGAGTTATAAGTGGCTAAGTTGCCTGATAAGTGGCTGAATTCTATGGTTTATGGTAGATATAACGAACTAGTTTTCATGGGGGTTTTCTCATGGTTTATTAAAAAAACATTCACATAACTGGGGGGCCCCATCCTGTTCCGATTCTTATCGAACGGGGCTGCGATGAGGACCGCTGGATGTGGGTCTACTGCGTGGAGGGTCGGAGCATGACGCCTACCCTGAACCCACAGGAGATGGTCGGATGTCCAGCAAGACTGGGATATTTTTAATTACAACTCTGGAGATTAAACCCATGATGATTTGAGTCATGGAAATTTCCGGGAAATTGCAATTTGAATGGCATGTTTTTTTTTTTAAAATATAAATACAATTTCATCTGGTTGGTGGTTTGGAACATTTTTTTTTTCCATTCAGTTGGGAATAATAATCCCAACCGACTTTCATTGTTCAGAGGGATAGGTGTACCACCAACCAGTCATGATTGAATCAAAAATTTGGGGAACCATGGGATGGGTATTACCAATGGGTCAAACTTGACGATCCGACCCGTAGGAGTCTCTCATAGATCGCTGGTTCCGGGATTTCGTGCTGGTGCACAGGCCGGATGTGGGATGTGGTCACTTCACAAGGCCTTAATCAGGAAAAACTGAAGTTTTCACTCCCACTGATTATATAGCCTCTGGTAATTTAGCATAGCTATTGAAAACGGCCCATGTATAGTTGATTTACCTATTAAAAATGGTGATTTTCCATAGCTATGTTAGTTTACCAGAGGGTAATCCTAAAAGAAGTTGGCAGAGTGTAAATCATATCGCTTTTGTTGGGTGCACCAGGCAACGGTTGTTCCCTTTCTATGCTGAAAAAATCGATGCGTCAGGAACGCGGAGCTTCGGAAAGGTGACATCGTGCTGTTGCGGGACAGTCTGCGGCAGGGCTGGGCAATAGCCTCAGGATATCTATTGGATATCGATATTCATTGAATCTTTATATGACTACAGTATATGATGTGTATACATATATATATACATACACTATAATATATTTAATTGGATATTAGATATACGATAATATCTATATGTATATATATATATACAAATACACACACACACACCTATATGGATGCGTAGAATCAGCAACTCCAGCCTTAAAACATCGACAACTCCGCGAATGCGAACATCGTTTAGGTGAGCTTCAAACATCGTTTCAACGTTGGGTCAAACTGCTATGGTTACCCTCTGGTTATGACTAACATAGCCATGGTATAGATGGCCCATTTATAGATGATTTTCCCAGCAACCTCCATTTAGAAGGGATTTTCCATTGCTATGTTAGTCATAACCAGATAGTATATCATAAGTATCGAGTTGAAATTATGCTATCCACTGATGAATCAAGACAACTTTTTCGGCTTTCAATGATTATCAATGATGACTCCACATTGACAACATATTAGCACGTGATTGATTCGGCACCCACCCAGTGGACACAAAAAAGGCCTCCGACGAACTTCAACAGTGCACCGATTTTGATAAACTTCTCAATGTTCTATTCAAAAAATCTACCATCTGGTTATTTAACATAGCCATGGAAAATCACCATTTTTAATAGGTAAACCATCTATAAATGGGCCATTTTCCATGGCTATGTTAAATAACCAGAGGGTAGATAGATCCTCCAAAATGATGTTATTTATTTGTTGTTTGTTTTTTTTGGTAAATCCTCTCTGAATCGCTGAATCGAAGCACCAAAAAGAACTGTACACGAGCCAGTTTGATCCACCGCAGGACCCAGGCACCAATGAGCTCATCGTGAAACGCCTCATTGCGCAAGAGCGCGAGGCAGATAAACATTGCGATTCCAGAGGATGGAACCCTCCCAGGGCCCCAGTTATCTGTTGCTGTTGATTTAGACACCATGAGAAAAGCCCCATGAAAACTGGTTCGTTATATCTACCAGATCTACCTTAGTCAGAATTCAGCCATTGATGTTCGGCAACTGATATAGCTATCGGCTGGGGGCCCGATCCTGCATGGTTCTTCCATGGCATTTTTCCATGGAGTGTTTCGGTGAAGTTAGTTCAGTGATATCACCAGAAACTTCTGGAATCTCAGGAATGGCTGATCTGTGGTTTGTCAAAAAGTATATCTTCAACTCGGTGGTTTCAGGAGCGTTGAGTCCATTGTGAAAAAACCTGCAGCGCTTTGTAATCCACAAGGTGGTGCTTCCCGCAGTTATAAATTGGGTATAAGCCCATGAATACTATAGATACATCACCAACAAAAACCATTTGGTGAAATTAAGCCCATTAAGTATAGATACATCACCTATAAACCATAGTGAAATTGGATAAACCAACTGAACGCTAACGGGGGCACCATCACCATTGGTTCCATTTTCCAATTGGAATCGTCATGAATCGGTGAATCCATGATGTTTGCTGAAGATGTTGGTCCATTTTCAATACCCTCTGGTAATTTAACGTAGCTATTGAAAATTGCCATTTATAGTGGATTTTCCCATTAAAAATTGTGATTTTCCATAGTTATGTTAGTTTACCAGCGGGTATCAAGGTCTGAATATGAACGGAGAAAAAATGGTCCCATTAAACTTCCGGTGAAGTTTCCAAAATTGGTGACGTAAGTTGCCTCATCCCACTTGACTCGTTTTTGTGGCTTTTCCTCATGGTGAATCAACTCACAATTGGGATATCACCAACTGATCAATGGATTCGTTTTCTTGGGCAAATCTACACCGGAAACCATCTCGATTTTCCCATGAAGATCATGGGGCTAAACCCGGTTAAAATTTTCCCTTCAACATCTTCAACCAATCCATTGAACTTACGATTCGTGGGATGAGCCAGCAGCCGTGGATCTGACCGTCAGGTCGTCAGCGCCCCAACGGGGCACATCTTCGTTCCGGAGGGCTACTGTTGGGTCCCGGATCCGAAAATGGGGGGAAACTCTAGGTGTTCTGAATTCATGATCCATGAATTTGGTACCCTCTGGTAAATTAACATAGACCCTGAAAACAAGCAATTTTTAGTGGAAGCCAGGCTTCCAACCCCTATCTGCCAGGGTCTATGTTAATTTACTGGAGAAAAAGGTTTTCCCGGGTTTCAAGTCATTTCTGTCATGATCAACAAGATATGAAAATGGTCATATGATATTTCTATACTTGGATTAGATGAAGGTCCTTGGTGATTGGACTTTAATGGGATATGCCCTTGATGGCTATGGATTTCCCATTCGTGGGATGGATAGTATCACAGATGGGTTCCACAAGTCTAGGATCATCATGCTGAAAAGCGCTGCATACGAAGATGGGTATACTCGTGATTTGTCTTTAGGTTAGATCTAGATATGAGATGAAGACGGTCATGCCCAATGGAGAAGTGGCGTTTTTTAATGCATGGTTCCATGCTTTTGAAGTTGGGTCCATGCTATGTATCACCTTACATGTTTAAAATCGTTTTCTGGTTGGTTTGGAACATGAATTTTATGACTTTCCATTCAGTTGGGAATGTCACAATCCCAACTGACTGACTCCATCATTTTTCAGAGGGGTAGGTTCAAACCACCAGCCAGATTACTATAATAATATATATATATATATAATATATATATATATATTAACGTATATTATGTACTGTATATCTATTGGTATACCACCAACCAGTTTTTCTCATCAGTGTTTTTTTTGATTCCCTGCGTCATCCCGGTCATCCCGGTCATCGGCGACATCCTGGTGAAATGCTCAAGTGGCTCTGCGACGGCAGGTCCATAAATGGATGAAATGGATATATGACCCGTAGTTATACAGATGATATCCTGAGTGAGGTTGCCACCAAGTCCTCAAAATACGTTTAAAAACGCTGCTGTTTACAGCAGAAAAAAGGGCCGGTTGTCCATTGATATTCATCCTATATGGAAAGTCAAAGACCCGTCCAAAAAATATCCCCATGTTTGGTTCCATTGCTGTTTGGAGCCCCCATTTTTCTTTGCACAATCATCAATAAATTGATTATCAATGGATTGGTTTAAGGGAAAATTTACAGGAAAGCACCATATGTAATGGGAAAATTGATGGTTTCCTGTAGATTTTCCCTGAAACCAATCCATTGAGATAATATAAACTCTAATCACCCACCACAAGCTTTGCCCCCAACTGTCAAACACTTTAAAGATACCCAGGGTTGTTGCTTAACTTTCCCTTTGGTTCCAACCCCATTTTTGCAGATTAAATCCCATTGTTGATGGTTAAATCACCATGATATTCCCCTTCTTCATGGCTTAAATTGCCATATGATCACCATTTTTCTTGGTTCATCTCCTTTTGGAAAAACTCGCAGTTTGTGGGTGGCTCATCCCACGAATCGTAAGTGGGTTTCAACATGTTACAACCCCAGTGATTTACATGGGGTAAGTAGGGGTTAATCCACTCAAAAAACTGGGGTTATAACCCACTTACGATTCGTGGGTAGTTCGCCACCAAGTGGAACCCCCACTATTTGTCGATCGTTAAACCCGAAGGGTTTTCCACAGCTCAGCATGGCGGGCGCATGGCGGCAGGTGGAGGGCGACAACGGACGTTTGAGCGTCGATAGTCGATCCTTTGGCGCCGTGCCCTCTGGACTCTTGGAGGGCCTGGTGCTGTCGGTGGCCGGGCCTCCTGGAACCCCTTTGGATGTGTAACCACGGAGACAGTATATATATATATTATTATATTATATATATATACAGCGTGTACATTATATAAATACATGTTGTGGAAGACACACACATATATATATATATATAGATTTACAACATATTTACTTGTGTAACTATGTGTTTATGTTTCAAATATAGTGCATATATATAAAGTATCCATACTATGTGCGATGTATAGTTATACTATATCATATGTGTATCTGTGTAGACATGTATGTATATAGCCACATGTTTGTAAACATCGTGCAGAACATGGATAGCTGGACTAGTTAAACGTGCTATTTCGCTGGTATCACCAGCCCTTTCATCTGGTGCCCATGTCCTGCTTATCACTGGGTCCAACAGGATGGGGCCTTTTTTGATGTGTTGCTGTTGGTGAAAAAAGACCTGAGAAAAGGTCCCATGAAAACTATAGTTCGTGAAAAATCTACCATAAACCCATGGTTTTTTTTAAGCGCCACAAATCTCTGTGCAACTGAAGCGAATCGCTAGTTCGTCAAACATCAGAATCCACCCAGCTTGCAGGTTTGGCCACTCTGGCGCGCACGTTGGCTCGAAGAGATCATGGTGCGGAGAGGGAAAGCCGATTCCATCTGGGTATTTTCTGGCGCACATTTCTCAGCACCGTTTCCTGGAGCAATTCCATTCAAAACCTGGATTGAACCCCAACTACTCCGTTATATATCTCATATCTCCATCAAACAGTTGGTTTTATCACCAGTTTTGCTGGTTCACCCCCATTCTTGTTGATTAAATGAACATGTGCATGTTGGGAACACCCAATTGTCATTGTAGGCGGTTTCTATCGCCATTCCAACAAGAAATGTATGCACTGGTGGTTTATTATCAGAATCATAGTGACTGATGGTGGAAACAATGATGATAGGTAATTATGATTTTATGCCGTCATAGTGACTGATAGTGGAAAACATACTGATAGTATGAATTCCATAATGACAACATTAGGGGGGTGGTATGACTAGTGATGTCAATAACAACGACTATCACAAACTGATTGGTGGTTTGGAACATTTGTTATTTTTTCCATATCCGTTATATTTTTCAGAGGGGTTGAAACCACCAACCAGCTAAGATTGGTATTATTATCAACCATTATCAAGCATTATCTCCAGTATTTTTTTCACATAGCTACAGAAGATGGCCCATTCATTGATGATTTACCTATAAAGAATGGTGATTTTCCAGTTCGCTATTTTGGCAGAGGTGCGACCAAGACCGACACTAAACTACTAGTTACTAATCAAAAAATATATTCCTACTATATTGAATATTACTACTCTATTGCATGATTATTGGTATATCCCCCATGAAACATGTATATATATATAGGTCTATCACTTTATTTCATTATTGCTATCTCACTATTATTCCATTATTGTTATATAAATTCTATTGAAGATGGAATAGTCATATCGATATTAGGTATAATAGCATATCCTATACTAGTATAATAACTAGTTATATACATAGTATTAATGTTAATTATTCATTACGGGTATATTCACCTTGAAACACACACACACATATACATATATGGGTATATCACTATTATTCCATTATACATAGTATATAGGACATGGAATATGGTTATCACCTATTATTCATATCATCAATATATATGGACCATTTTCCATAGCTATGTTACCAGAGGCTACTATATTCCATTATTGGATTATTCAATCATATTCAATCACAGATATCACTAAGATTAGTACTATCGTGAGCCATTATATTATATTGTGATACCATTATATGTTTATAACTTACAATATTACAATAGGTATATTGATATACTATTCACAATATTACAATATATTCCCAATGACAAAAATATATCGTCGCCTTCACATTCTCAATGTACTATTAGTCATTACTATCATTATAGTTCACAATAATATCTATATCCCCATGAGCTATAATAGTTATAAGTTATAAGTTATTCCCATGAATAGCATCTATATTACTAGTCAGTTATAGTTCAATGAATCATGGGGGATATACCTATAATCATGGGAATAATATCATTTCACAATTAGTATCTATATTATAGTACTAGAACCATGATTATTATAGTACATTATACTTACTGCTACTATGACTCATTCCTAACATTATACCCTCTAGTAAATTAACATGACGACCCTGCCAGATAGGGGTTGGAAGATGAGTTTCCACTAAAAATGCGTTATTTTCAGGGTCCAACTGTTTTACCAGAGGGTATTATATCTATATTCCCCATGATTAAATCGCTACACCCCAGACTTAAAATTTTTTGCGCCGGCTCTGCGCCAGGTAGATGGCCGAAACACGGAGGTTTCTACCCCGACACGCTCTTTTTGGGTTTCTGGTTTACCCTCTGGTTATGACTAACAGTTCGCCATGGAAAACCACCATTTTTTAAGTTCGGTAAACCATCTATTTCGATTAGGGCCATCTATACCATGGCGAACTGTTAGTCATAACCAGAGGGTAATCAGCATGAAATATATGGCTTTTATAAAGGACCTGAGGGACCAGATGGATTTTTCGGACCGATTTTTCGGAAATTTTCACCATCTAAATCTTGGGGTGAATAATGTTATAATAATGGTATAATACTGGTATTATATGGCTTTTCATGGCTTTTCTATTTTTTCCAATGACTTGACTCAGAACCAGAAATGCCAGAAATGGTGATCTTATGATAGAAAACATGACATGACTTCACTTTTGGTTGATGACGTTAATTGACGATTGGGGGGTTAGACTACCCTTGGTATGTTGGACATGATCATAATCCATGCGCTAAACATCGCCATGAAAAGCAAGTGTTACAAGGGCTTTTCTAATATGACCAATATGTTTACCCTCTGGTAAACTAACATAACTATAGAAAATCACCATTTTAAAAATGGGAAAATGACAATTTTCATGGCCATTTTCAATAGCTATGTTAAATTATCAGAGGGTAGTTCCACTGCTCACATACTCATTACGCCTTGATTATGGACTTCATGACTATTTTTTTGCTGTGAATACCATTGTTTGGTGTAAAACATTGCTTATGGCACAAAATTATTGAATCCAATTTAAGGATGGTTAAATCAGTTAAACCCCCAAACTAAATGAACGTGCGCATCCATCAGCGCCCTGGCTTTTGGCTATCCCCATACTAGCGCGGAAATAAGTATGTGTGTGTGTCTACAAGTTGGAAGAACAAACACAAAAAACATGGTGAGAAGAAAAACAACTTCCCTCAACTCTCCTAGAAGGGCAGGGCCCACTTTCGAATCAGAAGGTTTGTTTCCTTTGCGCTGTGCCTGAAACAAATCTGTCATGACCAAACCTACTCCTTGCTTGATCGGGTTTACCATATTATGTATTTGTTAGCTACAAGTCCACACTAAGCCAGCAGAAAAGAATTTACACCATTTTACAACAACATTTTACCTCACATTTCACCATCATTTCGGTATCATTTCACCATCAATGTTGGACCAATCCATGATAGGTCCAGGATGGGTAAAAATCGAAGATCTTCTTTCCACCATTTAATTCGATGATTCTCCGAGAAAGACAGCCATGATTTGTATGGCTGGTTGGTGGTGACTGGAACATGAATGGATTATGACTTTCCAGAAACAGTTGGGAATGTCATCATCCCAACTGTTTCCACCATTTAGTTCGATTAGACACCCGTTTTGAATGGGATGGGATCGATCCAGAGGCTCCAGAGGGTAAGTCTCAAAATAGAAAACGCCATTTTGGTTTGTTAAATCTCAGTAAAACGCCATGTTTGTTTGTTAAATTTCAATAAGCCGCCATAAAATTCTTAGTGAATTTTGCCTTGACAATTCCCCCTATCCCAAAGTGGGGATTTCTTTAGGCCGAAGAAAGGATGCAGGTCATGGCCGGGGCGCCAAAATTGTGGCGGATCATATTCATTATAATAGATATAGTGTATATATATATATATATCTGGGGAAATTATAACGACCTCACTGCGACCTCACTGGAATCATGGTTAGTAAGGGAAATCATCCCCAAATGGCCTTAATTCAGGTTAGTGAATTATTGTAATTTGCCCAGATATATGTATATATGGAGGTTTCCCAAAATATAGTATAAATATGTGGGATTCAACATATCTGGTTGGCGGTTTGGAACATGAGTTTTATTTTTCTATATATTGGGAATGTCATCATCCAAATTGACGAACTCCATCATTTTTCAGAGGGTAGGTTCAAACCACCAACCAGTTATAATATATATATAGTATATATGGAGGTTTCCTAGTTCTCATCCATTTATGTTTTTTTTTGGATGGAATTTCCATGAAATAAACCATCCAATGCTCGCTTGGGGTGCTTGGGGACCATCGATTTGGCAGATGTTGGGGTAGTTTTTGACCCGTACCCAATATGTGTATTTTATTTATATTTACATGTACATACATAAACATGTATATCCATATATGACCATATATATATATATTATGTATACATATTCTTGAGGCTTGTATCTTCACTGCATTTCTCCTGGTTTTTTAAGGATTCGAACCATGATCATCGATTTAGAATTTAGCCATGTGGGAAGTGGCCCAAGGGCCCAAGTCACAGCGGCGCCATGGCCCAAGTGAGCCACCATCGGGTGTGCATCGTTGCTAGGAATAAAAGACCATATTCTGGAAGCAATTTGTCTGGTTCGTGCACACACAGATACATATATGATATGATATGTTAGATTTCTGTATGTATATATATATATATATATATAGATATACACGTTTATATATATATATGGGATTATATGGTTCAAACTTTTTGAATGCCCCAGTTTTGTTGGCTTACCAGTCACTAATACGCCCGAGATGACGTGACTGGAAGAGTGGGGTGCTGAGGTAACGTCGCATCTTACTCCAGGTTGGCAAGGGGAGCATCAACGATAGAGATTAGAAACCATGAAGAATGGCTATGTAGCCATGAAAGCTGGAGATACAGCAATGAAATGTCAATGGGAATTCCAGGATCCTAAAATGGAGTTACGTTAGTACCATATAAGGCCATATTTTGTAAGGATATTCCCTTACATAGGCCTTATATAGGCCTTATATATGGTAGGTACCTCCAATTTAGGTTCCTGAGATGGCCAGTGAAAATGTGATGAAATATGGATTCTTTATGCCATGCTGGAGATCCCAGAAAAAGTCGCCATATTTCGTTGGCCAACGATAGGTGGGTCCCATGGTGCTTTCCCTGGCCGAAGATCGGGAAAAAACATGGACTGGGAATCGAATGGAATCGATGCGCCCTGATGCCATATGTGGTATCTCGATGTATCTCGTTCTCCAAAAAATGGCTGGTAAAAGATGGTACCCTCTGGTAAACTAACATAACTATGGAAAATCACAATTTTTAATGGGAAAATCCACTATAAATAGCCATTTTCAATAGCTATTTTGACATAACCAGAGGGTAAAAACCATGGTAAAAAACCTCATTCTTCTTCATTTTGGAACACCGAAATGCTGCTGAAATCCACCCTGGTGGTTGTCGCAGGTGCGGTCATTGACGACGACGAAGAGTGAGCTGAGCTGAGGACCAGCTTGTTGAGTCTGCTACCGGTGCGCCGTGAGCAAAAGACGTGAGCAGCGAAAAATTCCGTTTTTGAAGTGGTCGTTGATGGTCGTTGGCGCCAACTCGCCTCCAACACTCAACAAACATAGGGAAATCCAACATCTAGGGATGATTTTTGCAGCTAGATACCTCCATGTAGATTTGCCAACCTGCCAAGTTAATGATTTCTGGAGGGTAAAAGATGGGAAACTGGTTCCCCAGAGTTTGCTTCAGGTGATGTTGAATCTCCTCAATGACGAATCTGTGGGGACTTTTTCAGATCAGCCAGATCTGTAAAACTCCAGAGCTATTGAAATGGGTTACAGATAAGGAGTTCTAGATTGATTTCCCAGCAATTAGCCTTACATGAAGACTTCGAACCAGCAATTCTTTGACTAACAAAGGAGCAAATAGCCATTGATTTGTGTTTTCTTTTTAACAGATTGGTCCAACCGAAACCAAATGGTATGCGTATGTATATATATATATACTGTATATATATATATAAGTAAATCTATAACCAGCAAAATTCTGCCATCGCAAGCAAGCAATGGTGGTAAAACCAAGCACCTTGGTGTTGGTGGTTTCTTGGGGATTTCTTGTTGTCCATCATTTCGAAAAATGGATGGTTCATGATGGTCCCCAACGGCCAGCATTCCGGGTTTCCGTGGCTGCAGCTGCTTTCAGCCACTCATGGAGGAGACAGAAACGATTATCACGACAGCCCAGTTTTGAAATGGATCTCCGAATTGGGCACCAATTCCAATTCGGAATACATGGATTGACGATGGCCCTAATGGAGGGGAGCACGGAGGTGTCCCTTCCCTTGAAACAACGTACTTTTGAGAAGTTGAAGAAATGAAGTCTTGGAAAGCAGAGCGAGCATTCACAACACATTTTTTTGTACTCAATTTCTACCCTCTGGTAAATTGACAGTTGGCCCCTGAAAATAACAATGTTTTAGTGGAAACTAATCTTCCAACCCCTATCTGCCAGGGTCTATGTTAATTTTCTGGAAGGTATTTCTTTTTCAAAACAGTGATCAAGGTTTTGTCGTTGCTGTCTTCAGGCAAAATCCGATTTCAACTCAACATACTCAATGTGCTTCACGCGGGAGTTCTCCAGGGTTCAGTTTTTCTTCAGAAAACCCGATCGTTTTCGCGACGAAATTTCACTGCTCCCCTCGTGATGGGTGACGAGCAGAAGACTTTGTGGGCTTTGAGCTCAGTAATATCAAGCAACGAACATGGGGAAACAGAACTGCAAATTATGGGGTAGATTGCCCTGTCTCTCTCTCTCTCTCTACATATGGGTATGGATCAATACCTATTAATACCATTTTTAGGGGAATGAACATCCATTTACCAGCTATTTTGATGTTCACCAGGGGTACAAGGTTTTGACCCACTGCCATATATCTACATAACATAGGGTATAGGGATAGACTCATACAGTTACATACATGTATGCATGCATGCAGTATGAAACGATAACGCTCGGACGTCGAGGTACGACGCCATCGGAGCACACCAGGATTCATCATCATCATCATCATCATCGTCATCATCGTCGTCATCATCATCATCATCACCATCATCATCCTCATCCTCATCCTCATCCTCATCCTAATCGTCATCATCCTCATCATCGTCATCATCGTCAACATCGTCATCGCCATCTTCAGCATCACCCATGCTACTTTCATCATTTGTGACATCACTGAGGTCCCACATGATGTCAAATGGTTGAATCTACAACTACTTGGAGGTTCATATACTATTTAGATCTATTTAGTAGGTGGTTGATAAGTTGGGTTATAGGCCGTTTATACATGGTATAGATTAGTATAGACACACTTATTGGGCTTAGTAATCAGGATTAGTAACCAGTAAGTTTGAAGAGCGTAGCATCAAGAGCGTCTTAGAAGTTACTGGAACTTTGAGGAGCGTATAGGGCGTATAGCATCAAGAACGCAGAAATATACGGTTGTTGCCCCCGACCCCCGCGGCACAGCGCCAGATGCGGTTGCTTCGAGCTGGAAGGTTAGGTCAGCGATAGCCGAAGTGCAATGTCAATGACATCCATGGCAATGTCGTACTGTACCGAAGAAGTGATAAATTCAAATCTGACGATGTTCATCGTTAGAAATCATGATTTTTTCTAACATGTCATGAGTCAAAAATGTGCAACGCAACACTTGGGACTTTTTAGTTTTTTTTTTTGCAATATGCTCAAATTCACTGCAAATACCAATGCAAAATGCCACCCTTACGATCTCCTGCGGGCACCAAAGAAAAATGCCTTCGGAAGCAAAGTGACCTGTATTTTGCAATACGAACTGAACCTCTGTTATGCGACGGAACCCGACGTCCGAGCCAACAACAAGGACAACAAGCATGAGGATAGATCTGTTGATGTTCCTGTAACCTTCAAGAGTGAAGATGTAATCCATGAATATCATAGCTGGTTGATGATTGGTAGTGGTTGTAAGAATCATTTCAATCATTTCAACTGGAATCATTACTGTACAATCCAATACGATTGGGGTTATTAATGGGTATAACTATGGGATTCTAACCTCCATATGGGATAACGGTTATAACATGTTATAACCCCATAGTAACTATGGTTATATTACCCACATGAATTCGTGGCAATTGCCCTTTCGATGGCTTGGGGATGGTCTATGGCAGGTTTACCGCATTACCGGTCTACCCGAAGACTACCCGGCCTGGTAAACGTTGACATAGCTATGGAAAACCACCATTTTTCATGGGAAAATCCACTATAAATGGCCATTTTCAATAGCTATGTTAGTTTACCAGAGGGTAATTTTCATCTTTTCTTGTTTGATTAGAATTATGGGCTTCCGATTTTTACTGGAATATCAACCCAGTGACACGAAGGCGGAGATAGCAGATTGACTGCTCATCTTCTGGAAACGACCATTCATTTTTTTTGGCTGCAAGACTTTGACTCATATCTAAAATGCAGATGTGTAAATGATTTAATGCCGATATTGTACACGTCATTTGACTGGAAATACTGTGGATGGTTGCAAGCTCCTGCAGCAGTTGATATGTGCTTTATCCCATGAATGAAAAACAGTTATGGCCATTTATAGTTATAACTGGTTATTTCTATGGGATTATAAATGAACCATTTTTATGGTGGTATTTCAGGACAAACATAACCATGTTCTAAGTTATAACCATCATTAACATTCATTAATCACATGTTTAGCCACTATTAACCATTATTAACCATTCTTGATCACCATAGAAATCAACATAGAAATCACCATAAATCACAATTAAAGTCCATTAAAGTCCATTAACACACAATTTTTGGTTGATTAAATCACCATAGAAATCACCATAGAAATGGGGCCATCACTGTCGTTCGATCCCATGAGGTTGGCTCGCTGCCAGCTGATGTGACCGAAAAGGCGATTTTGGACGTCATTTTGGGCACAAGCACTACAGTAGCCATTGTGTACTACATAATATTATATATATATACATATTGTATATATACTGTATATTGTATATATTGTATATATTGTATATATTGTATATATTGTATATATTGTATATATTGTATATATTGTATATATTGTATATATTGTATATATTGTATATATTGTATATATTGTATAT
>Ga0126342_10011246_pt1 | contig 15993 bp, 14 predicted proteins | sample Cyp1metagenome_FD_92528 | JGI IMG/M metagenome (GOLD analysis project Ga0126342, IMG submission 92528) | Coral microbial communities from Lord Howe Island, Old Settlement Bay, Australia - Cyphastrea 1 metagenome | ecosystem: Host-associated > Invertebrates > Cnidaria > Coral ... | reverse complement strand
TAAAGCCTTAATTTGCACCTGCAAATTAACGAACGAGGACAGTAATCATGGGGAACAAATTAAGACACGAGGGAGACGAGGTAAGAATTAAAGTAATTTGGCCAGATATATATATATATATATGTATGTATAATATATATATATATATGTACATATATATATATATACACAGATAGATCAGATATGAATAGCCAACTGTTCAGGGTTTTGGGGGCTCCTGCATTCCCAAGCAAGGTGGGACAACCTGACGCCGAAAGGCAAAGTTGTGTATTGGCGACAGCTTACAGTTGCTGGGGCGGCAGTTGGCTTGAGAATGACCTTTCTTGGGTGCCAAGTTGCTATGTTTTTTGTTGGCTTCACCTTGGCATGAAACATTGTTTTATTATGTTTTTTAATTGTTGTGCCAAGTTGTGCCCTGGTTCAATGGATGATGGGTCTGTGTGGTCAACGCTGCAAAATACTCAAATCAAAGTGGCAGCCACTGCTGAGTGAATGTTGCACTGCTGGAGGTTCGAGAGATTTTGAGCTATCACTAGTGAAATTTGTTGGTCATTGCATGGTTGACTGGATTTAATTCATGCGCCATGTGTTGGGATTATCAGCTATGGAATCTCACCACCATATTTCTCGATGTCATTCTTTTTCAACGACTCCTTTATTGTTCACTCCGTCATTGAGGTTACCAGGGCAGCCTGAACAGCAAGAGCCTTACAGATTGCACCTGGCTGCCCTACAACGGCCCGCGGAAACTCTACTTGCAAAACCTCCTCGCTGAGGCCGACTGTCTATGTGTACTTGGAGGCACTTCCCAAAATTTAAGTACAAAGCCTGTTCTGCATCTATCATTCATATCATTCATATCATTCATATCATTCATATCATTCATATCATTCATATCATTCATATCATTCATATGTATATATACTGTAATTGTTTACATATATATATATATACTCGATACATATTATGATATTTGATTGCCAATTTTGTAAGCCCGCAAGTCTTGGCGCACTATTTTTCCTCGGATTTTGTTCCCCTTCCCCGGGGATATTTTTTTCCCCCGATCATCCTTTCACAATGAAGCCAGCAGGCAAGCAATTGAGCCAGGCAGGCAGGCAGGCAGGCAAGCCAAGCAAGCAAGCAAGCCAGCCAGCAAGCAAGAAAGCAAGCCAGCCATGCAGGTAAGCCAGAGCAAGCAACCACTTTGGATGCAGGCAAGCAAGCCAGGAAGGCAGCAAGCAACCAATTGAGGAAGCAAGCAAGGAAGTAAGCAAGTGAGCCAGCCAGCCACCATAAGTAAAGTTTTGAGCCAATCGTAGATAAACCTTCGAGCCAACACGTCGGGAAAAAAAAAAACTATAATCCCACTTTCAATAAAACAAAGCAACCCTGAACCAACCCAAATACAATTCTAAACCAACTGCAACCCAAATCCAAGCTTACTTATCCAAACCCTAAACGAACTTTAAACTGTAAACTAACTGGCACTAAACAGAAATAAAGCTTCAAACCAACCTTTGACCAACCCTAAGGAACATTTAAAATAAAAACAACACCAAAGCTTAGATCTATTCTAAATCAACCATAAAACGTTGAACCTACTCTAAAAAAAAAACCTGACCAGCCTGAAATAGAAAGATAGACTGACCCTTAGTAAAGCACCACCAATTTTGAAATACAACCTGAAACCACCCCCAAATAAATTGTCACGAAGCCTTGAACCTATCCTCAATAAACCACAAATCAACCCTAAATAGATCTCTAACCAGCCCCAAACCAATTCTAAACCGAACCGTAAACCAAATTGAAACGTAAAGTGCACCGGCACTACATCGACCGTAAACCAACTTGAATTAGCCATTAAGCCAACTTTCATAAAACCCTTAACAACCTCAAATAAATTTGTGAACTATAATTCAACAAGATTTTAAACCAAAATTCCATAGTCCCCAAACCAGCTCTGATCAAACCTTAAACCAATCCCCAATCAACCCTAAACCAACCTTAAACCGATTATAAAGAATCCCTTAATCCAACCCCAAAGAACACCTTAAAGCAAACTGTCTATGTATATATATATATATAAATAGATAAACAATCATAGACCATAAAACCCTCACGAACGAAACTGCACACACACACACCTTAAAGTCAACCCCCCAGCCAACTTTAAAGTTTCAACCAACCTCGAATTAAATAAACCCTCAAAACTAATGCCAAATAAAGGGTTAACCCAACCCAAAACAAACCCAAATCCAAACCTAAAAGGCAAATGAGTTTTCAACAAATTCCGAATCAAACCCTGGACCGATTTTAGATAAAACTTTGCACCAACCTTGAGCCAACCAGCAATAAACCACTGACCCAACCCTGAAGCAACCCGAAACCAAACCAAAAGAAAATTTAAACGTATCTTGAACCAAATACTAAGCACGCCAGAAATAGTTATATAAGCATTACGCCAACATTCAATAAATGCAGAGTAAACCTTAAGCTAACACTAAGCCCACCCAAACAAAACTCTAAATCAATTTTAACTACAATTTCAAACCGGCCTTGGAACACAACCCTAAACCAAATCTAAACAAAACCTTACACCAAACCTAAACCAACCCTGAACATATCTTAAAAGATAAGAAACATGGCAAACTACCTTCACCCAAGCTGAAACAAATCCTAAAGCAGCCTAGTTGAACCAACCCCAAAACCAGGCGGACTCCTAGCTAAACCGCAAACTAACCCGAAACAACATATTGCACCAACACTAAATTCACGCCAAACAAGCGCTACACAAACACCATTTATAAACCAACTTAGCTCCAAAAATCTCCGATTCCGGCAGAAATAAGAGTTTCTAGCTCCAAAATGCTTGACTTATCATCAGTTTCTAGTTCCAGCTCCAAAATGCTGCAATTACAGTGAGGTGGTTAAAACATGCTGCAAATACTGTCGAAATGGCAGCTTCGAGGTTTAACATGCTGCAAATAGCGAGGGAATTGATGCGGCATTGAGGAGGGAAAAAAATCCCCGGGAAGGGGGAAAAAAACCTGGCGCAAACCAGGCCCGCAAGTTTTTGACATTTGGTTTACTGTATCTATAGATGTTTGCTAGTAAGAAATCTAGACAAGATGCCCCAATACAGAGCTTAATTTTGCATATCACTTTTATGTTACAAGGTGTTGCAGTGCACCACAGGTCCAAGTTGATGTGTATATATATATATATATATCTTATACGTTGTTTATAATATCCTTTAATATATATATATATATATGTGTTGTATATATATATATATATGTAAATATTATATGTATAACAAGCCATTTAACTACCATGTATATATATATATATATACATATATATATATGTATTCCAAGCATACATCCTAGATAGCCGAGGCTTATAAACAACTTACCTATCTAGGTGGCCCTTTCTTGTTGCAGGTGGAGTCAATTGGCGATCTGACGCTGAATGTCACAGTGCTCACCACTGTCAGGCGAGACTTGCGCTGTTGCTTCTTGTGTGTATTAAATCAGCCCCATTTTCCATAGTTTAATACATTTAATACCAACTTGCTATGTTGCCCTCCTGTAAACTGACTAATAGTTGTGGAACATCCACAATTTGTAGATTGTAGATCATTTTCCTATGGAAACCATGCGAATTTTCCACATCTAGATTAGTTTACCCTAGGGTAGCGGTTTGCGCAGCTGGAAGTGGGCCAGTCAGCCCAGCTAAAATACAACTAAGCAGTCATGCAAGCTGGTACCTCCTATAGCTTAGCAAAGCTGGTCTTCAACAACAATAATTAGTGTCCAGAGATTCCTGGTAGATGTGTTCATAGGGGTCAACAGAAAGTCACAAACATTTCATAGGGCATCGTCCGTCACCCGTCGTGCCGTCGTGTGCTGTCGCAGCACTGGAGGCGGCCTGGATATCTTTGGTCCTATCCCTTGTCCAAGACCTTCCTATGGCTCCGCGAACGCACGCCTTTGCCCAAAGTGCTTCAGGCGCGTGCAGGGCACTGAGGGTCGCACTGCGGGTTGCGGGTCTGGTTCGTGGAAAAGAGCAATATTGGGCGGGTTTGAAACAGGAAGTCTCGAGAAATGTTCGAATCCTCACAAGGGATTGCAAGGGTGGGGATCAGAATTTTAAGTTGGCTTTTAATTTTCGAACTATACAGAGATCAGCCCACTAAACACGGAATGAACGGCCTACAGTTGGCCCAGTTGTAAACCAAGTTGCAGATATTCCAGATGTATGACTGCAGACGATATATATATAATTATATATCTAATCATAATAATGATGATACTAATAACAATAACAATAATAATGATATAATAATAATAACAATAACAATAATGATATTAAATAATTAATTACTTACTTATTTAATTAATTAATAATATCAATTATTATTATTATTACTATTAATATATATATATATATATTCATGAATATGATATGCAAGATTCTATATCATTATATCCTCCGTGGCGACCTGGCGCAGATCTTGGAACCTGGAGCGGTGGCGCCTAAGGCCATGGTATGGCTCCAGGCGCCCAGAAGTGAGGCCTAGGGATCCCACAATTCTCCTTGGAAAAGATGGGAAAAGATGATGAACATGTGATTTTGTTCACAGTTTTTTCTATATATATATAGGTTCTTCGGCTTAGTGCTTGGTTCATCTTCTACAGTATCTTTATTGGTGTTGTTTTTCGGCAGGTGGTGATCCGGTGAGCCGCTGGAAGGTTATCACCTTGGTTGCCTTTTTGGTCAGGTTTTAGTGTTTTTCATCAATGAAGGGTTTACAAATTTCCCCGGCTTGTTGATGGTTCAGCCCATATGATTGGCAGATTTGTCAGTGAAACCTTCAAGTTTCCATGAAACCCAAAATTATTTGTAGAATAAAGTTAGGATCAAATTTAACCAAAAAAATATGGTGAACAACACTTATGATCAGATTACCAATTAATTATTGTAAACCGACTCATCGTTACCGTTGCACGGTTGTTTGCGGTCAGGAGGGTTTCTCGCTGGCGGAGTGTTTCTTCACCCTGCACTATGAGCCCTTGGACTTGAATGATGTTCCTCGGTGTCTACGTGAGGGGATTTGAAGGGACCCTTGATGGTGGGCCGAAATATCAAGAAATATGGGTGGTATAAACCATTGCCAAATGGTAGGTTTATTGTTGGGTTGCCCACAATATGATGCAAAATGGAGGTTTCAATTTTAATGATTTTTTTTGTTAACCATCAAACCTGGTAAGAACTATCAGCAGCTTGAGGTTCACGATTCATTGACGTTGATGAAATCCATTGGTTGATTGACTGGGGCAGTCCTTGGGCATGTCCGAAAAAATGGAGCAATAAATGGTGATGTTGTTAATAACGAAGTGTTAATTTACCAGTGGGCACAGATTTGTGTCTTCATTTTCATCATGGAGTTAGTCACCCACATTCCCGCCATTGAACTTCCCCGTTGGGGGTACAGTTCTGCTACACAGTGTTTATCTAGCCACGGTTGTAGGGGTTATAATATCCCAGCTTCTTGGAGTTATTTTACCAGTACTAACCCATATCAACCCATATTCACCGAATATGACACACTGAAAATGGGTTAGTAGTGGTGATACTAATCCTGGTTATCAACCAATACTAACCATTACTAACCATTACTTCACCCCCCAGCTGCCTGGCCCTTCACGCATCCTGTTTTTGTCTCAGGTTCCTTCACCCTTCTTGGTGGAGGCCGGGTATCATGTGAACATCCAAGTTCCTGCCTAGGCATCAATGGAACATTAATGAAAATCATGGTTTTATTGGGAAATCATCCCCAAATGGGCCCAACAATTCAGATTAGTGAAATATTATGATTTACCCAGATCAATGAAAATCAATGAGAATGCATGGAACATTCCAAAAACAATGGGCATCCAAATTTCTTAAATTAATGAATCGATTATGAATTATTGTCCTTGCCAGCTTCGGAGGGTAGAACATGTCAAACTATGCAAAGGATGAGATTGAATTGAACGTAAAAACAGGGCGTGCATGTCATGGGATTTGGAGCAGATATGTAGCTGACTCCTTGGAAACATCCCTTCCCCTAATATGAATTTACCACCCCGAAGCAACCAACTGGTTTTTGAATAGGCACCAAACCAAAAGAAACCAGTTGGATGAGCACCGTGAATTTCCTCTAAAGAATCAGCGGTCATCAAAGCATGGGTTGAATTCATCATATGGGGGCTTCCATAAATGGAGGATCCCAAATGGATCAACATGGATGGTTTATAATGGAACATCCTATGAAAATGGATGATTTCGGTGATTTCGGGGTACCCCCATGACTGGAAACCTTCACCATTCGTGCCATGGTGAAAACTTGGGATGGTCATCACTCCATGTTGAGTTCGGGACCACTGGTGGTGTTTGAATGCCCATTATCAGATGGATGGCCATATCACATATATCATATAACATCTAAGATGACTACGGCATCTATACCAGTCACCTTCCTGAGAACACTTGGCTTGGTACTTGATCTAAGTATTCACTATGGGTCCTGGTTGATGGTTTCAAATATATTGTTGTCCATAATATATGGGATAATCCTTCCCATCGACTTTCATATGTTTCAAGATGGTTGAAACCACCAACCAGATTCACTATGGGTCATAGATGCCCTTTTCCTACTGGTCTGTTATGGTCTGGTCAGAAATCGACGGCTTCACTGGTTCACCCGGCTGCGGCTTTTATGTTCCCACAATATTATTCCCTGTATTTCCCCAGTTGTTTCATCTTTCCACATATATATATATATGTATACATAGATGTGTACCATTGGACCATTTCCCTGTTTTTCCATAGATGTGTCGTCCCTTTATTTTCCAATTTTGCCTTTTTAGCTATATATGTGTTCATTATTTTCCCATCTATTTGATTTTGCGCATATAATTTGCATGTTTTTCCGCATGTCCCTTTTACTTCCAAAAGATGTTTCCCTTTCCAGTTTCCGTTATTGTATAACTATTTTCACGGTTCCCTCACTTTTCCATACTTGTTTTTTTTGTAATTTCCCTTATTTTTGAAACATATTTTTCCCATGTCACTTCTCCGAAGCTGGGACCACTGCACAGGTGCCTTCCGTGACCGCCAGCGTGGTCACGCTGCCCGAAGCCTTTCGTCCAACGGCCTTCCGCAGCGCGCTGCATGGGCCAGACACCTGGAGGTGCCGTTTGGAAGTGGAAAACCCCATGGGGAAACCACGATCAGAAGCCATGATCCGTAACGGGAAGCCTAGGGTAAACCAACATAGATGTGGAAAGACCCATGGATTTCCATGGGAAAATGGTGGTTGTTCCAAATCGATGTTAGTTGACAGGAGGGTAACAAGAAGTTGGTATTAAATGATGGAAAATGGGGATGATAACAACACACAACAAGCAACAGTGATGATGATTAGAATTAGAATGGATTGAATGGGGATAAGAAAAATGGGGATAATAACAGACATGAAAAGTCATATGAATAATACATTGTACACAAGTTGATTAATTTAAAGTATGTTGCTTATGGAACGAACAAACATGGGGACTCATTTATTATTATATTTGTTTTAATTACATGGTTTCACAAAGAAAGAAATTGCTACTAGGGGTTAAGTTTCTGAAAATAAACTGTGATAAATAATGTATAGAACAACATATATGATTAATTCTGGTTAATACCAAACATTGGATAATTGGGGATTGGATCCCATAAGTAATATACAAAATGTTGGTATGCTTGGATTTTGATGAGATAGTTCAATTTTTAAGATTTCATGCTGATCCAAAAAATTGGGGATGTCTGAAAATGGTGTATACATATATATATATATATACATGTATGTATGTACAGTATATATACCATTTGGGATACGACCAAATTGAACATACACGAATAATTTAATCTAACATGCAGATATCTATATAGGTAATGGGATTAATTATCAATTATCAATAACCATAATTATATTGACAATTGGGATTGAACAATCAAATACATGGGAACTAATGGGATGTGACATGGGATATTTCATGGAATTAACTCATCAACTTGGTATGATATTTGTGTCTGACAATGCGGATGATAGACCTGGCTGGCCATGAAAAAATGCTACGATGATCCCAGGTGGGCAATTTGTTCAGAGCAGATTTGTCAACTCATCACATGTTCTGCCCAATGATTGTTCTACAGCTAACTCAAGAAACCAAGAACAATGTTGGCTCAGAAAAAAAAAAACAGTTCAGCAACCGGATAATTTCAATTTTAGCAGATCATGGTTCAACAATGGATAATCTCCTTGATTATTCAGCAGATAATCTCAATTTCGGCCCATTCTTAGAGTCTTAAATTTCAATTCCCCAGCATTTTCCAGGTGAAATCCCGAACATTTCGGCACCCGCTTTCCAGGAGTGACGTGGAGCTCTGCGCCTGGCCACAGGATCGCACATTTTTTCTGTTCATAGGATTTCTGAGTTTCATGGAGTTTTCATGGGATGTTAAAAGGTGTTTCACTGAGGATTAAACCTTCATGGAGAATGAATTGGAAGTTTTAATGGATATTTTAATGTATGTTTTAATGGAGTTCGGAGGAATTTAAATGGCGTTTCAGGCGGTTTCACGGAGTTTTATGTACATCACTGGGGATGAGATGGTCTTAATGGAGTTGAATGGTCAGGATCGATGGTCTTTAACGGACGATAGTGACATATCCATTTCATATCCATTTGGTCAAAGTTGGATACGCAGCAAAAATACATGGGTGTGGCTGAAACTCTTGGGGGAAAACCACCCAACATCAGCTGGTGAAGCATAAAATTGTGCCATGTTTCAATTGTTATTTGGGGGTCTCACCCATTTCAAGACAAACCCCGTTAGGAACCATGGTTTGGTAGTGAAGATACACATTAATTTGGAACCATTTAGGGGGTGTTTTATATTATATATGGGATTAATCCATCAATATCAGTATATATATATAATTATATATATATATCACACATTAATTTGGAACCATTATTAGAATCAAGAACCATTTATATCCATTTGGGCCCCACATTGTAGCCATAAAAAAACACCCAGTACCCCACCCCAGCGCCGCGCCATGGACAGATCTGTGAGCTGCCGATGAACGGTACCCTGCCGGCTGAGCTCATTGCTGTCCCTGCGGGCTACACCAGGCGGGAGAACTTTTCGTGCACTCGGGGGATTTACCCTCTGGTAAACATACAAAAGACTATGGAAAATGGCCCATAGAAATAGATGGTTTACCTATGAAAAATGGTGAATCTTTCTATAGCTATGTTAAATTACCACTATAAATGGCCACTAACTATGGAAAGATCCACCCATTTCTAATGGAAAAATCAACTATTTCTATGGTCATTTTCAATAGCAAACTGTGAATGTTTACCAGAGGGTAACCATAAAACCTGCTGACACATAGGGATTAAACATGATCTTCCCATCAAAAACTGTGACACAAAGAGATTTAACCATCACACATAGAGACTTAACCAGTGGATAACCAGGACAATGGATATTTAATTGGTACCATATATTTTCAGAGAAACCCGTATGGTAGTACAGGTTTGGGAATGTTTGGGACATTTTGTTTGATCTGTTAGTAAGCACGTAAGTACTATTGTTCGCATAGGGGTACCCAATCTTGACTCATACCTATGTGTTTTGATTTCTTTTCATGACTCGAGGAGTCTGATTCTATTCATCTTTTTTGCAAGTTTCTAGTAAGGGCATGTTTGTTTCTGCATCGGAACATCGGTTTCAATCAAAAGGTTTGGGTTGTATATGAATTTTATGAAGCTGTTCCCAAAAGGAATGAGGATACAAAGGCATTTGAGAGCCGTTAGAGACCACGTTTTTCTGCATGTGCAAGGTGAGGCCCCTTAGGATTTACGGGGGCTCTCACTATATTTAGTTCCAAGGGGGTCAGCGGGACCAACTTGTAGCTGGGGGATGGTTAAACCACCTTGTGGTTTCAGCTCTCATTTTTGCATCCAGACTTGGGGCTAAGCTCAAGTACGTGAGGCCGTCTGCTGACGTGACCAGACTTCGGATCTCCCCAACATCTTTCCCATTTCTGACCCATGACATCCCATGACTTTCAACTTTGGTGCAACTGCAGCCGTCGCAGGCTGTGCGCGTGGTCCCTTTGGCAAGGCTATTTGGAATCTGCCCCTGCCTGCCACTTGGCAAGATGGGTTGGCATCCGGTGCCACCCAAGTGCCTCCGGTAATCAATGTACTCAAACATAGCAATTGAACAGGGTTTGATAAATGAAGGTTTAGATGGGAAAATCCGATTTTCCATTGACATGTTTGATTACTGGAGGGTACTGTACATTGAATGTGGTATCTCGAGTTACCATTGAGAATTTGCCTGCCCAATTTGCAGGGACCTGGGACAGGTTACCATCCGCATCCTGATTGTTTAATACCATTCCCACATGTAAACACATGGGTACAGGTTAAAATGATTGACTTCCCAGTCTATGGACAGTTGAAAACATGTTTAATGATTAAAATGATTAACTCCCCATTTTGAAACTGGACGGTTTAATACACACACGACCACCACTTTTGACGCAAAGCCACATCGAATGCCACATCGAACAATGACCAACAACGCTTGCAGTTGCTTGTTGGTCCAGGATACAGCAAGAAAAGGGATGGTCATCAATCCATTCATAGTTAGGGTTAGGGATTCTGATTGAGCCATAACGATAATTCCTGTTGTGGTTTGGTGATTGTAAGCAAGATATTTGTATATAATGTCATGCCCGCATGGGGTTCCAAAACCCCAATGTCTATTCCAAGAAGTTGACGTATGTTGTTCGTCACAACATTGGCGTTGTAGGCTTCACACAAGCCCCAGAAATCTGCAAACGGTTGCAAACAAATCTTGCTGGTTATGCATTTGTATGTGATACTGTCCATGTTATCCGATAATTGATTTGACTTACACAACATCTACCATGCATACCGTCAGCTTCAACCTGGGGGTAGTGGTAGGGACACCTTTTTCATGGGCTGCGACCGCCTGCACTTTAAGCTTAGTCACACATACTGATGCAGTGAGATGTATCTTGAGAGAACAGTGCGCAAAACCCCTGATTGGTCGATGGTGGGTAGAAAGGGATGGTGGAAGGCCCCCAGAATTCCAAAAGCTGTTGCTGCGCACCATATCCCAGCATTGCTGACTTCCCCCGTGATTGCTGCTTCATACCTGCATTATTATGGTATATTCTGCTTAATGTCCCCATGTAGAATGGTTAAATCATGCTAAATCGCCGTTTGGGTGGGTAGGCTTGAATCCATCATTGCAGGGATGACAGGTTTGATTTGATGACGATTCAACTGGCCTTTGAAAGGTGAGCCCCCCCCCCAAATGACGAACCACACGTTGCCTTGGCGAATCGTAAGCATCGGACGAAATTCTACGTATCATTGAGGGGGCCACGGGGTCACTAGGGGTCGAATCCCCATGCCCTATTCCAGTGAATCCCATCCTCCTAATTTTGAACAACCTAGTATGGTCCCAAACTATGTAAATCCCTCAGCAAACCATGCAAGGACATAGGTTGGTTTTGAACCCCCATTAACGATGTTTAAGAGCATTGAGCCAATTGAGCCAACATAAATCAAGTATAAATCCACATCTTGGGTGAAGTCACATTGTTCCCAGTATTTTTGCTGGCTTTTTCTCGGCATTTCGAACTGACGGGCTGGCACCACCCAGTTGTTATTTCAGGTGAGCTCATGAGCTCCACCCCCAGCATTCTGGCGGAGCCCAGCTTTGTCTGGAGCCCGAAGGAAAGGACCAGGTCCATTTATTGGGGGATTGATCCATGTGTATATTAATATATATATATATTGGATATATATATATATATCATACATAAATGGAGATTTATGCTAGGACAATCAACTATAAATGGTGTATTTTCCATTGCCATTGCGAGAGAATAAGTGCATGATACTAGGCTCTGGTAATCTAAGGTAGCTTTGAACATATATTGGTTTCCAATGGCTTTCATATCTACATGAAATTACCTCTAGAGATCTCTAGAGTATATGGTACGGTTCACTATTGAATTGCATATATATATATATATAATATTATATAGTGGTTGTTTGAACTATATTCTATGTTCATCCAAATAGGATTACCATTGTTTATATTTACCAAGTATTACCACTCAATTGTAGCGTACTACCAATTAGTGGTTGTTGTGATGACGGTTCTTTATCACAATGGGTTGGCAATGCTCACGTGGGATGCGTAAATACTGAAAGAAACTGATTTTGTAGGTCATTTGTTCCATTGGTCCCTTAAAAACATATGTCGATTTCCTAAAATGGGGGATCCCCAAGTCACCATAGCTATCCATAGGTTTCAATACTACAATGGTCTAACTTTGGATGATTCGGGGGGTACGCCTATGACTTAGCTGAACCCCATATGTAATTGTATACAGGGGGACCTTCCGACCAAGAGTTGTTGAGGGGCAATCGATAATTCTCTCGAACGTTCCTAAAAAGGCGTACCCTTTTCTGAGCCAACAAAAGATGAGATGTACGCAACACGCACGGGCACATTAAAAATGAATGTATATCATATATGTTTTTTACTACTATGTATATATATAATATACACATATAATCAACTCTTTGCCATTTTAGTGGTGGATCAGCCGTTTTTCTAAACATCACTCTCTCTCTCTCTCTCTCTCGTCTTGTCGCGATCTCAGGACCTCATCAGGATGACTGGTGCTAGGCTTGTAATGTTGGATATGTTTATGGTTAGTTTGGCAATTCCCATGCTATTTCATGTTGGGGGGGAATTGGATATGGAAATAAACAATAATTTGCCCAGCTTGACATATTCCATCTGATGCCTAAGTTTAAGGCGTCCAATAGCAACATTTTTTCTTCCTGCTTAGCATCTACCTTTCACTTCTTACATACAGCCGAGACGTGCCTTCAAATCTCCCATTCATTCAAGGCTTTGTTTGAACATGTTTGAACATGAGGCACTGTTTAATCATCACGTTCACCGTTAAATGGCCATTCTTGGAGCTAAATCCCCGAGTTTCAGACACACCCCGGATGTGTCCCATGGATGTTTGACAGCAACCACTGCCAAGGCCCCAAGTGAAGTGGATGTCCAATCCCTCCCGGCGCCAGTGCAGACTGTGGTGCTGGTACCTGAACAGGCAGGGCTGTTCTCCTGAGGAGATGTTGCAAAGGTTTGGGGCATGGGTTTGAATTTTGAATGAAGGAAAAATATGGAAAAATAACCAAAAACAAACAAGTTGAAAGGTAAAGCTCACATGACCTTAGTCATGAAAGGTGGTGAGTGACTAATTTCTGGATTTTTGGTACTTTCCGTCCTTCAAGTGCTTGGATGAATAGATTGATAGACACAGATAGATGGATTGCAAAAAAAAACAAGGCTAGATTGCTTATTGAGTCAAAAAGTGGGATTTTCCATGATTTTTCCACTCAGGGGGTCTATGGAGGTCCTTCCATTTATCCATTTTCCAGGATTCAACATCACTATGTAGTGAATGTAGTGATTTTTGGGTAATTAGAAAGTGGTTAACCACCCAGAATTTCCGGTGATCTTCGATGAAATACCTTTTGGTAAGTTATACCCTTTGGTAATTGGTGGAACATCACCATTAAAAAATGGGTAAATCAACTATTTTTATGGCCATGTTCAATAGTTTTTTGTATGTTTACCAGAGGGTAACTGTTATGGACACCGGAAATCCATTGTTGTTTCCCGTTCGGACCATGGTCTACCTGCACAAGGTGGGGCTCCCTTAGCTTTATCGCCATGGATTTATAGATGTATCAAACTAGTTTACGGATGTTGTTCATTGTTCATGGGGTGAATATCAACCAACAAAAAAATACTATATATATATTATAGATTACCCTCGAGTAGAATAAGACACTTTTTGAGAATCGACAATGGACCAGTCATTTCCAACTGAAAGGACCAGGGGTGACTTTTGGGATTTCGATCGCAGGTTGGAAGAGATTCCATCTTGCGTCTGGAGCTTCTCCGACCTCGCGGCTCGGTTGAAGCATCAAAACTGGTGGAAGATGAGAGTTTCATGACTATCATTATTAATAACTATTATTAATCATATTAATCATTATTAATCATTATTTATCAGTATTAATAACTATTTATCCTTATTAATAACCATCAACAATAAGGATTTCCAGATTCACCCTGGATGGGTAGTTTAATCCTTTAGGTTTTGTTCTATAAATCGAAAAACAAAAAACTGCAAATATGTTGTTGTTTTGTTTCATAAAAGATTGACCATGGGGATTTATATATAATTATATATATATATATATTATAACATGAATTTAACCATATTTGGCCATTGAATACAGTAATGGCACTTCCAGTTTTTCTGAAGATGGACATCACACTCCATTTATGGCCAGCAAATACTTGGGACCTGAGCTGTACCAGTGGATGGAATGGGACACCTTATTTTCAGACAAAGAAAGTTGTAGATTCTGTTCCTGGCATCTTGTTTTTGGCTGGTTGGTGGTTTGGAACATTTTTTATTTTCCATAATATATGGGATAACCCTTCCCATTGACTAATATGTTTCAAGATGGTTCAAACCACCAACCAGATCTTGTTTCGGTGTTCATTGCCAAGCTGGATCAACTATGAGTGGGTCGTTCATGCTAAAAGCATCTAAAAACCATTTCGCATCCGGTGGCAGGCACCGAGCCCACCAATGCCACCAACGGCCGAAGGTGCCGGTGAATCTAATTTGGCGACGGGAAAATAACCCAGATGTTAGAAGTAGAGGTATCAAACATGGCAACGGGAAAATCCACTATAATGGAGGTTTATAGCTGGGAAGATCATCTATAGATCTGGGTAAATTATAACGACCTCACTGTTCTCCTTCACTGGAATCATGGTTAATAAGGGAAATCATCCCCAAATGGCATTAATTCAGGTTAGTGAAATATTCTAATCTACCCAGATAGACGATGGAATGGTGGTGGATTTTCCATTGCCAGGTTGGAGTACCAGAGAGTTTGTTGTTTTCGTACATTCAGGATGCTCATGTTGACACGCATGCCTTGTGCATGAGCCACGTTTTCTTTCAATGGATTCGACGTCTCACGGTATTAGTTTGAAATAATTTGAACATATGGAATACAAATTACTGGCTCTGTAATGCATAATTATATGGATGGAGTATGTATGAATATATATATATATATATATTTATGTGGTACATGAACTCAATATATTACGTATGCCGAATATTGTGATTTGTCATGATTTATCAATATTTCAGCAGGATTTTACTTGTTGTATCTTTGTTTCGTTTTTTTCTATAATTATATATATATATTATAGTATGTATTATTATTTATTATTATTATTAAATATTATTAGACATTATTATTATTATTAGTATTATTATTATATACATATATATATTATATACACATACACATATATATATATATAAGCCAGCACCCGGCTCCAGGTTGTCCAGCGAGTCCATGCCGCTGTTTCTGCCACGGACACATCCCTTGCAGTACCGCTGGGCCTCGGTCTCTCGGCTCTCGTTGGTTGCAGTTGCGGCCCTTAATAACCACAACAGTCATCAATGGGATGATAACATACAACTCCTACAAATAAATTGGGATTATAGATGATTAATATTGGGATAAGATAACATACCATTGGATAGCATCAATCAAATAAGATTAATGCCAACACCGGATTAATAAACCTCCCCCCCCCAGAAGGTAGGGGGGTACCTTCTGGCTAGTTTTCTTGACGACCCCTTAATAATAAGCAACTCTGAACCATAAAACTTTGGATATGGCTTACGTCAATTAGATCTTAATAGAATTC
>Ga0126342_10011245_pt1 | contig 15994 bp, 12 predicted proteins | sample Cyp1metagenome_FD_92528 | JGI IMG/M metagenome (GOLD analysis project Ga0126342, IMG submission 92528) | Coral microbial communities from Lord Howe Island, Old Settlement Bay, Australia - Cyphastrea 1 metagenome | ecosystem: Host-associated > Invertebrates > Cnidaria > Coral ... | reverse complement strand
TTATATTGATATTGTATTTATATTGTATTTATATTATATTTATATTATATTTATATTATATTTCTATTATATTTATATTTTATTTACATTTATATTGTATCTATATTATATTAATTATATTTATGTTATATTTATATTATATTTATGTTATATTTATTATATTTGTATTATATTTATATTATGTTTATATTATATTGATATTATATTTTGTTTGTATTATATTATATTATATTATCTTTTATTGTGTTATATTTATATTTTGTTTAATATATATTATGTTTACCTTATCTTATCTTATCTTATCTTATCGTATATCGTATTATGTTATATTATATGATATTATATTACATTATATTATATTATATCACATTATATTATATTATATTATATTATATTGTACATATGTATGTCCCAATAACATATCCTACAAAATCTACCCCATGCTTGGCAAATATCACCATCGCCAGGCGCAAAGGAGCCGCAGCCTCGCCGCAGCCTTTGGCGCCTTTACCCAGAGCATCTGCGCCCCAAAACCCACGAGGCAACCGGGGATCGAAGCGGCAGAACTTGGGATTCCTCGAAAACTATGGCTGTTTAGCATCAAAACGGAGGTTTTTCAGATGGCTCAACTCGGCTTTCATGAGACTATGTCTGGGTATGAACCATCAAAAGTTGGGATTTAGACTACATGAAAACATTGGGACTGAACCATAAAAGCTTGGGATATGTCATCAAAAATGGAAATACAAGATGAATTGGTATGTCACAGAATGAGGGATTCACCCAACATCTAGCAGCTTAGCAAGTTCCAATGGGGAACTTTTTGAAACCCAGGGATTTAGGTGAGACCCCATTCTCGGGAATGGGTCCCAAATCTCGGGTTATGAACCATCAAAGAGTGGTTTATGGTCATGATTCGATTCTGAATTGTCAACTTTTCTGAGTTATCAAACATGATGAATTTTATATCCATGTTTTAGCCAATGATAATGAAAATCGGTTAGAAATTCTCATCTCACATTTTGGATACCATGTGGAAAATCACCATTTTTAATGGGAAAATCCACTATTAATGGCCATTTTCAATAGCTACGTTAAATTACCAGAGGGTATCCCCTTCTTATGGTCGTAGGACTTCGGTGATGGAAGAGCAAGCGAAGCTGAATCGATCGTCCCTGGAACGAACCATTCTGAAATGCAGTGGCTAAAGTTGCTGGAAAACTGGCATTTTTTGCCGGGATTCAATGGGGCTAAATGGTAGATTTAACATGATTTAACTAGTAAAAATGGTGATATCATGGGATATATATCTGACACTGTGATATATCATATATGGGTGTGTCTGAAAAAAGGGGGTACCCAATAATGGTACTTTTAATGGGAAAGTGATGATGAAACATGATATTTGGCGGTCGCCTATTGAGGTCACAGAGAATCGAATCATTCACAATCCATGCCGGGGCACAACTATGGATTATATAGATATATACATATATATAGCTATATCAGATATATCATATTATGTATATATATACATATGATATGTATATATAGATATATAATATGTATATTTTCATATGATATGTATTACATATATATATATGATATGATATGATATGATATGATATGATATATGATATTATATGATATGATATGATATGATATGTATGATATGTATGTATGCTAATTAATTAATGTATGTATGTAATGTAATGTAATGTAATGTAATGGTATGGTATGGTATGGTATGGTATGTATGTACGTATGTATGTATATGTTATGATATGTAATGTAATGGTATGTTATGTTATTAACATAAGTTATGTGATGTTATGTTATGTATGTATGGTAATGGTATGTATGGTAATGGTATGTATGGTAATGGCATGTATGGTAATCGTATGTATGGTAATTGTATGTATGGTAATGGTATGTATGGTAATGTAATGTATGGTAATGTAATGTATGGTAATGTAATGCTTGGTAATGTAATGTATGGTAATGTAACGTATGGTAATGTATGGTAATGTAATGTAATGTATTGTATTGTAATGTACTGTAATGTAATGTTATGTATGTATGTATGTATGTATGTATATATATATATATATATATATCAATATCAACCATTTGTATGTCATTCAGGACATTATGTTGGGAAAACGTCATGGGTTTCTATTTTAATGTGGTGCCCCTCAGTTACAAGTTGAGTTATAACCTCGAGTAAACCAACATAACTACAGAAAATGGGACATGTCTAGATGAATTTACCGATTGAAAAGACGATTTTTCATAGCTATGTTAGTTTACCAGAGGGTATAACCTCCACTCAGTATATATATATATAGATGTGTCTACCAATGAAGCTAGCTATGGGGCACCAGCCTGTAGGAAAGTGCCCGGCTAAGCGCATGGGTATTTCGCAACCTCCTCGTATTGACGTCGGCAGATCATTTTCTTTCCCCATATATATTCTGTGAGTGGCTAGCGATGAAAAGTTATTGTAGAACATCATTTGTATGATATTTCTACGTACGTACGTACGTACGTACATACATTAGATTCGATTAGATTACATTACATTCCATTACATTACATTACAAATAGAAATACACATACACATACAAATACAATACATGTATGCCTAGATTCATTACAGTAACACATGTTTGTTTGGCTCGTGGAACTTCGGTTGATTACCAACTATGCCCATGGTTATCCCGGCCAAGGTTGTCCATGCGAATGTTGGAGGGCGTCTCTTGGATCCGAAGTTAATCCATCCCGCCATAGTGCCAGCCGAATATCCCAGCCGAATCCCGAAACAAAAATCCTCTAAAATTCATCTTTTAGTATGAAACCATTTTTTTTTTGGTTTGGTCAGACGCAGATCAAAAATTTCAGGCCGAAGTGTCGTTCCTGGGCCGCTTCTACTTGAAGAGTGCATGGACCGAGGCGCTTTCTTCGCTGCGAGCTGCAGCAAATGGATAATTTATGCGGGTTCAAACGCGATTTTGTCCCAGAGCCCTTAGGAATAATCGTGGTAGATGTTGATGTATCCTTATTTTGGGGGGATGTTATCTGATTCATTATATGATTTTGGAAGCCAAGTCCACTTAACCTTTGGTAATCATGGCAGAGAATTCACCCCATGGTTTCGCCACTGACACCAGGGCAAGGGGAGGATCTGTATCCACGGCGACGCACTGATCTTGGAGAGCTTGAAACGGGGGGAGGTGGCCCTGCCGGCGGAACGGAACGGTGAAAGGGCGCGAGTTTCCACCGGAAAAACTGGGATTGGATTGATTTGATCATCAAAAAAGACAGATTTAGCAATGAAGAATCGGGATTTAGCCCCTGAACATAAACATGGGATTGAATCAAGAAAGTTTTGTTTTTTTTTGTTTTTCACCACCAAAGGGGAGGATACTTAGCGAACATATACCAACAGATATGGTACCATTGGACCAACACAATCGATCCACGTTTGCTGCTGCAGATCTCCAATTCTGCCGTCGATTTTAGGCACATTAGGAAGTAGATGTTCGCTGGGAAATCGACTTTGTGATGATTAACCCGCCACTTTTGATAATGTGGTAAAACATGGTAAAACCAATAATAGACTGATTTGGGAAGTGTATACCACACATTTGGCTTTACCACACTGACAATCAGATGCTGGTTGGTGGTTTGGAAAATTTTTTATTTTCCCCAATAGTTGGGATGATGATCCAATCTGACTTTCATATTTTTCACGGGGGGTGGCTCAACCACCAACCAGGATGGGTTTCGAAAAATCCAACAATAATCCATTTCTAGCCATATAGATGGGTAATTAATTATATACATGTATCCAGCATTTAGAAATGGTAAATTTTGTTGGATTTTTCGCCACCATGATATTCATTTAATGGTAAATTACCATGATATCCGTCAGCGTTTCACCACCATTACCATTCACCACTTCACCATGCTGAACGACCATTGGGACCGTTCCACCGCTCAGATGCAACACATTTCCATTCCATTGACAGGCCGGCCCCTCTGGGACTCCGGCGGAACATGGAGACCCTCGTAACGTAATGACTGTCACGGGTTGCGACACAGAAAATGGCCCAGTCGAAATAGCTCGGATTTTCCCATGGCAGGGTGGATCTTTTTTGAGTTCGTTGTAAACGGAAAAACCAGAGGGTAAGTAAGAGTCAATCTTTTTTAAACCATGAAGAAGCAAAGATTGGAGATTTTAAGGAACGAGCATTCGATGATTGGAATAACCAATCTTGACCTGACGAATGCCAGCCAGGATGGTTTTCCAGGTTTCATTTCGAATCGGATGAACAATGATTGAATTGCGGTAATTGCCGGAATAGTAATAGAAAACTGCCAAATAGTCATTGCAATCCGGTGAATTTGCTCAGAATCCATTTGGGGTTAGGAAAATCACTTCCTTGGCATATGTTGGAACTGTGACCGAATTAATATCACCATGACCACCAATTGGTACTTAGACGTTCTTTCTTGCAATGTTGATGTTTATTTGCCATTTTGCACTCCAGAAAATTGACCATGGACACCCAAAATTGTCCTTTTTTATTCATTTTCCATTTGTTAATTTTATTTTCGGAGTGGTAGTTCAACAGAATCTTGGATGTTAAGAATCCCTGCAAGACCAAACTGAATTGGGCAAAACTCTTAAGAATTATTCATGAATGAGGGATTCGATCTCTCTATAAATGAATATATATATATACACAATTGTATACATATATATATCTGTAATCTGTCTAATTTGTTTATCTATCTACACATCTCATCTAATGTACACTACTCTACACGGCTCTTCACTACTCTAATCTATTCTACTCTAATCAAATCGGATCTATTCTAATCCAATCTAATCTATATCTGTAAATCTATACGTATCTATATAACTGGTGGATTCTCCACAGGCGTCACCTGCACCACAGCCTCCTTTATGATTTCGGCTGCGGGGCCGAGGGGTTCACCACGGGGGGTTCTGCCGTGTGAACCTTTGGGTGTTGGGGGTTTCAGGTTTTCAGATGAACCATGGTTATAATGGGATATTCATGGGATATTCATGGGATATTCATCTGATATGAACCCTGGTTAATCACTGAAAAACACAACAAAACATTGATGACGTATTTTACGGCTCGTGTTTCTGGGTGAATCTTTGTTTTATTAATGTAGGCAACCCAATGCCATAGACAACTACCATGACTGGGGATGGTTGAAATCCCGCCAGAAATGATGATTTGCGGATGGTTTAAGGCATTGGGTTTACCACATTCATGGGATTTTTATTGTTGATGATCAAATATATGTGAGCTTTAATTTTCTTAGCCATTCATCCATTGTAGTCCCATAGTCCCCAAGATTTTCAGTGAACTGTCGGTGGTGTCCTCCAAATTTTTCGGTGAGATGGTCGGTTAAACTCCCATGGATCTGTCTGATTTTCATCATCTATTGTGATGTCGTTTGAAACATGCGGATCATCCACACATATTTTGTCATAAATATGTAACAATATGTATGAAAAAACATGGATATGTATAGTATCTGGTTCATACATACATTGTATGTCCCTTCAATGGATAGCACATTTTGGGGAAAAAATCCGACGTGCGGCTGAGGTGAGAGGATCGAATGGCTTGGCTTTGCTGCGCCTTTGGGTGGACAATGCGGAGGATTTTTTGGGTCCAGATTTCTGGGGGTTTCAACACATTTTGAACATGGGTCATTAAATGTCCCCATTGAACATCACCCAACCATTAGGTATATGGTCAATGCCATGGCTACTTTTTCAGGTGATGTCCAATATTCCCAGAATGGGACAGTTACCAACCCCTGTTGAATCAATGTTCATAGGCTTCCTTAGCAGGTAAAAAAAAACGTGTTTGAGTCGCAAAAAATTCTCCACCAATTGGGACTTCAGCGCCAGAAATGGGTTGTTGACCTCTCTCTTGTCTTCGCTCTTGCTTGCTGGGGGGCAATAACGTCTTTATTTGCGTTTTCCTGTAGCACGCATTGTCACATGCTGTAAGCACTTTTGTTTCTACGTTGTCACATGCTCTACGCTCTAATATCTAACAGAAAAACTACGTCACAACGTCTTGCATGGACTTTCACATAGATCACCTTGCTCTACGCTTAGACATCGATGGCTTATCCGCTTTGTACATTCTTGAAAACCTTGGGATTGAAGTGGTCATGGAAGCCTTTGCGTGCTGGCGTAGATACCACTTGGTTCACTGAAAAGGGACGAAATTCACGACGAAAAACCTGCGCGATCCCGGGTTATGGGTTGTTTTCAAAATCTGTTTTTGAGAAAAGCAGGAAGTTGACTTGATGCACAATTTGATGCACAATTTGATGCACAATTTGATGCACATCTGGAAACAATCCATAAAATGAAGATCATAAACATCAATGCACAATGATAAAAATAGGCTTGCCGCTATAGCGAAACGCACAATTTTGATGAACACAATTTCCTTTATCTTCATGAATTCATTGATGAAGATGTTGGAGCTCATCAAGACGGCCCTGAGATTCGGGCAACACCCCCTCTCTACACAACATGTTGGTATCTCCCATTTTTTCTGGACAAAGACAGTCGTTGAATTTGGAGAGTACGGAGCCACCACTTTCCATCGTAAAACCCAATTCTCCGGGACTTGGGCAATGTGACAAGCAACAGTTATTTTGCCCTTTCAAGATAGTTAAAATCTATAACACTACTATGACACATAATATGTGAGGAAATTCCCACATCACCATGGGTTTGAGCATGTGTTTTTTTTTGTTTTAAACTAAGTCACGGCCATGATGTGGATGGGCTACCCCCACGGTGAAACACCGTGAAGGAAGCCGAACAGTTGGCCCAGAAGATCATCGCCACGGCCGGGAGCGGCTGGGAGAATCATCTCAGTTGAAAATGGCTGTTCAAAAGCCATGGGTTCCATGGGCCTTTGTCCGAAAATCGGAGCCATTTTTTTTTTTACACTGCCAAATTTTGTAAACTTTACCCCAATTTTTTGATGTTTGATACTACCCATGGATGGCTTGATACTACCATTTTTGTAGCACATGCAGATTTCCCCCACAGGATTTTGCCCATGATTGTTAGAGCATATCCACACCTTTGTATATTCCTGGTAATATACCATTATATCAATGCTATCCCATTGATTAAGCCCCATTATATCTGGTAAGATCTCCCCACCTTTCTTGGTCAACTCCCATTTCCCTTACCCTCTGGTAATCAAACATGGCAATTGAAAGTCCCCCATTTACAGTATTTACAGTATAGATCATTTCCACACCAGAAACCTTCATTGAGTTCGGGGATTTCTCATTGATTTTCCCGTGAAACCCGAAGGGTGAACCACGTCTGATTTCCATCATAGGGTAAACCAGATAGCCAAATTTGATGATCAGATGGTATCCCTTCACTCATTGCTAGCCATTAGCCATTCATATCCATTCATATCCATTCATATCCATTCAATATTCATTGGATTGGTTTAAGGGAAAATCTACAGGAAACCATGGTTTTTACCATCAAATATAGGGCTTTCTTGTAAATTTTCCCATCATCCAATTCTATGAAATATTCCAGTCTTTTTTTTTGGTCTTTCCCTGGTCAACCTGTGGATCTCCAGGGCAAGACGTCCAGCGAAATGGTGCAGCGCAAGATTCTGCCCAGCTCATCCACTGCCAGGCGCCGTCTTTTTCGGCCGCTGCAACGGCCCGAATTTTTTTGGGTACTTGAACAAGAAGTGACCTATACCCACACATGAGACATTTTTCAGGCAAATCATTTTTGCGCCATTTCTCTTTAAAATCTTTTTTGGACTTCCCGTCATTCTTTGGAATCCAAAGATGGCCCAGGCGGCAATTGGGACGTGCTGCCGAGAGCTTGTGCAATTGCACCATGCAGGTGCGCGAGCTGATACGCGGGCTGAGGAACTCATGGATAGTGAGGGGAATTCAGCAAAGTTAGGGGGGTATAATTCCATTTTATGGTAATATTTTATAAGATATAGTGGCATATGCAACCAAGAATATGATTCGTTTGGGTGTGTCTGAAATTCATGGGGGGGATGCCCAATTTATGGCAACTCTATTCATGGGGATCAGGTTTTAAAGCATTGCATGTTGAGGTTTTCCATCAGGACCTTGTGAGTTCGGATTTCACATTGACGACCTTACAGCTGATGGCTCTTGGAAGTTGGACCAGACCAAAAAATCCAGGTGGAGATGGCAGAACTCAACAGATTTGGTGGACTTGTACCCTCTGGTAAACTAACATAGACCCTGAAAATCATCAATTTTGAGTGGAAACTAATCTTCCAACCCCTATCTGGCAGGGTCTATATTAATTTACTGGAGGGTAATCCTAGTATCTACAACAAAAAGACACTTTCTTCGAGTGATCCAGTGATCCCCACGAACTGACGTTCTATCTGACACATATTCTGAGATTCTATCTGGCATTCTATCTGATATCACTGATATCTATTCTGACATTCTCTCTGACATTGAGGCATTCTATCTGACATCTCTGACTTTCTATCTTTATCTGATACCCTCTGGTAAACTAACATAGCTATTGAAAATGGCCATTTATAGTGAGTTTTCCCATAAAAAATGGTGATTTTCCATAGCTATGTTAGTTTACCAGAGGGTATTCTATGTGACATCTTGCAATTGAGGTCCCGCAGTGCCCACTGAGATCTGGCTCTCGCAGTTGAGACCTGGCAGTTGGAAATTACAATGTGGTAAGAGCACAGAGATCCAGAACCTATTTCGAAGCAAAAAATGCGCAAGCGCATTCAAACAGATCCAAAAAACTCCAAACTATCCAGACACATCAAACATATTCCAAATATCCCAAGTCATCTACCAGGTCCCAATGGGTGGTTCTCCAGGCGCCACAGAAGTTCCGGAACACCTTGGTGCCCAAAGGGCTCAGCTGCTGGCAAAGGCCCCCGAAGAGGCCCGTGACCAGTGGAAACGGGAGATGCTGATCCGCAAAAATGCTGGGTTTTTATTAGGGAAAACTATGTATAAAAGCATGAAACACTTCTTGGGTGCCAATCACCAATTTTTTTCCCTAATGGAGTTGTTATATGGGGATATATTGGGAATATAGTGGGGATATACACGGGATTGATCGGATTATATATGGTACATATGTTCAATGGGTTGTTTTCGTTGGGAGAATCTAGGGTTGAACACCCTTTTATCGCATGGTTTTCCAAAAAAATAAGTAGCATTTTTTTTCTGTACATTTCTGTTCCCAAGTCTCGGATGTGTGGATGTGAACAACTCAGACTGCTAGTGCTAGGCAATAATAATAACGATGATAAGATTCATTCTCTAATCGAGAATTATCGAGCATATACCAGAAAGTTGGAAAACACCAACTTTGGAGAACAAGGGGTTATTGGGCTGATTTTTTGATACGACGAGCATGACTGGATAGGCCAAATTGTTAGGATCTGAACTTCTTTGGGGGGCAAACGCTTTCATTTCATCCCAATGATCAAGCAACAGAAAAGAATGCAGATACTTCACCAGGAAAGATACCACACGATCAGACAGCCGATGTTTCTCTTCTGAAAGTGAATCATGTTTTTATGGTTTTTGAGCGGAAATCTTTCCAAAATGCTTTTACCAAAGTGCGAATTTGCCAACACTTAGTGAAAGCATCAGCATGGGTGGACAAACATCCATCACTCCAGCTAACCTATTGATGTGGGTGATTTGACCAATACCCATACCCATAGAAGGTGCTCGTCCAATTTGATCGTGCTGGACGTCCACATAAAAATCATTATGTATGTATACATAAGCCACTGTATGTTATTGTAAAAATCAATATATGTTTGAAATTATATATATATATGTGGTGGTACTATATATTTATGTATACATACCGACGTGTATTAGATATCTATCTCTTCATCCACTTACATGTAAATATGTATACATGTATATATATATGTATATATATATGTATGTGTATATATGTAATTATATATATATGCATATGTTTATATGTACGTATATGTAGATATGTATGTATATGTTTATATGTAAATATATGCATGTTTACATGTATATATATTTATGTTTAAAGGTTATATGTATATATGTATGTATATGTGTATTCATGTACATTTGAAAAAATGTGCATCTGTGCATATGTATGTGTACACATGTATATATGTATATCGTCTCTCTATCCGTCCATCCATCCATCCATCGATCCATCCATCAATCTATGTCTGTATCTAGCTATCTAACTAGTGTGTAAAAGTTTCTGTGTAAAAACTTCCGTGTGTAAAGTTTAAAGGCGTCAATTTGTAAAAACTGCTCTGTGTAGAGGCGTACGTGTGTAAAAACTTCTGTCTGTAAAAGCTTCTGTGTGTAAACGCATCTGTGTGTAAAGGATTCTCTGTGTAAAAGCATCTGTGTGTCGTTCTCAATGAAAGGACAAAGAACCATGTCGTGGTTTCAGAGTTTGTTTTCAGCATTGGATCGCATGGCATAGTGGAGAAGCAGAAACCGTCGATTTCTTTTTCTAATCCCAGACTCCCAGAATGCGTATGGCTGAGGTGAAACGTGCTTCTTCCTCTGCCAACATATCTAAACCAACTAGATTCCATTGACAGTGCTGTTTCAACTATTGCTCAGGTGCCACCCCTGGAGCAAATCTCCTGGAGAAAAATGTATCAAGCTGTGGATGTATGATATTCATCTATAACAGTCATCAGTCAGTCATCAGTCATCAGCCATCAGTCATTGACATCATCAACATCATGATCATTTTTATTGTCATGTATCAATCAGAGTCATGTAATGCAATCTGTTCTGTTCTATTCTATCTGACCTCTTTCTATCTCTATCTCTGTCTCTGTCTCTGTCCCTATCTCATCTTTTAATCTCCTTCTATCTACCTATCTGTCTTTCTATCTCGATTTGGTTTTTATCGTTACATATTTATCTGCACAGGACTTCTTCAATTGTTGACGTTTCCCGCCCCTGCACCCTACGAACCAATACGTTCAACATATGAACAAAGGTCAGATAGGGGCGTCAAAACGGACAAAGATCTCCCGTGGCAGTCTTGCGGGGTCGTCAGGGGTCGTCGGGGTCGTCAGGGTCGTCAGAGGTCGTCAGCTGAAATTGGGCAACTGCTGTTGCCATCTCTGAAACATTTCTTTATAATATATATATATATGTATTTATATTATATGTATACATACGTTTCAACCTGCCCTCCGGGAATCAGTCTGACAATCGACAATCACAAGCATCCGACTAAAACCGTCAGATAGTTTGGGGATTTCCCAGCCTTTGAATGCCTTGAAGGGTGTTCTAAGTTGGTTTCAATCCCATCCTGGTTGTTTTTAGCACCAAAATCCCTGGGTAATGAGTTAAACCCCTTAAAAAGCCATCCCATTAGTCATCTACTGGGGGTTCATTCAAACGCATCCCAAGGGGTATACCCAATGATAAACCCCAAGTTGTTAATCAATGTTTTTTTTGGCATCTTATTGATGTTAGTTCAAAACCAGTAGTTGGTTTTAAAATAGCATTAACTTTAACCAGTAGTTGGTACCATAAACCCTTTTTATCTTAGTTCAAAAACAAATCTTTGTGGATTTCGATCCTCCCAAATCGCTAGGCCCGAGAAGAGCGGAGAGGCAGCCTACGCCTTGGACGGCCGCTGCGCCATCTTGCGCGCCAAGACGACGGAACGATGGGGAACGATGGGATGGGACCCAGGCAACTGGTTCATCGTAGTTTTTTGGTGGTTTGATGACGTGAATGTTCAAAAAATGGTTATAGTAACCAATGGTTACCAGAAATGGTTACCACAAAATGGTTACCAGAAAATGGTTCTAACATTAGTTACCATTTTGTCCGGTTTTTGGATAACATGTTGTACAAACAGCAGGGGTCAATGGGTGTGTAATGGCCATGTTCAGCCTCCTGCACCGTTCCTGCCGCAGGATGTTCAAGCCGTTCACTGCACTTTGCGCGGGGATGCGTTGTGGTTCGGGGTCAAAGCAGGTGCATGTGATAAGGTGCCGTGACAAAAGGGATGGCTGGGTTTTTGGTGGGTCACATGGGTTGGCCATGTTTGGGAACATGAAATTAACCATGAAATTTCGGGGGCTACTTGAGTTTCAGACAAACCGAAGTGTGACTTGGGTCTGTCTCGAAATAAGAGAGTCATTGAAGGGCCAAGAAAAACAATGCGGAAATGCGGATATTTAAACAATGGGATGGAATAGGGACAGAGACAAGCACACATTTCATTGGTTGGTGGTTTGGTTCATTCTTGTGTTTCCAATCTTGTTTGGGATGATTCTCCCAACCTGCCGACCAATTTGAAGATTTTTTAGCTTCAAAGATGACACAATTTGTAGAGAAAAACGTGGAACATCGCTAGTTGGTTGTTTTGAAGTTATCAACGAAACAATTGACATTGCAGCACTGAGATGATAATCCTAAGTGGTTTTCATGTTTTAAGGGGGTGCTTGAACCATCAACCAATTCCATAGGTCATGAGCGTGGTGGGCGCCTCTGCGACCGCCACTGAAAACATGGTGATGATCAAAGCGCGTAGCGGCGAGGTGCACAGGCCTGCGGGTGGCCTGGGAGTTTACGGAGTTTACGCAACGAGTCCCTCTGGTAATTTTTCAGATATGGAAGATGACCATTTTTCATAGGTAAATTAACGAAGTAAATGGCAATTTTCGCTAAGTAAATCATCAGAGGGTAACATTTTGCTGAACATGGTCCATTTACAATTTTTCATAGGTAAATTAACATAGGTAAATCATCAGAGGGTAACTAAATGGACCATGTTCAGCAAAGTGTTAGTCACCAGAGGGTAACATCCTTGGGATCCCTCGAACTCGGACTCGCAACAAGCCCCTGCAATCCATGGAAGTTGATGATATGAGGCTGGTACCTAAAAGCGTCTTTGGCTGGTTCTATTCCACCATTCTTACTGTTTTATCATCTACATTCTTGTTGGTGAAATCCTTGCCTTTCGTGTCTTACTGTAGCTGTCCAGTTTTCCCGTTTTGTTGGCTACAACGGCTACAACTTGTTTCTTTGTTAAGTAAATTTGCTGGAGAGCTCTGACCCACAACCCAAGCTACACAAATCCCACCGTTTCTGTTGGTCAAGTCCACACTTTCTTGGAAATTTGGGTGCTTCAATCTCCATCTTTCGCATCTCTCGTTGGTTATATATCCCATTAAATATCTCGTCATATTCCCATTAGATATCCCATTTTATTCCCATTACAATCCACCATATCACACCATTTCATTTTGGAGTCCCTTGTTGGGGGCTTTGAATATATTATATTGGCTACATGCGCCCAGATGGTTGAACATGCTTAAACATGTTACACCCCCATTTTTGACGCATTATTTCAGTTTAGTGAATCATTACAAAATTGCAATTGATAGATATGCTCAATAATATTGGGTCTATCGGGGGACTAATAAATTTTGATAAGATTGAGGGATAGTAATTGATTATGTTATATTATCCACTACAGATGTATGTGTGTATATATATATATATACATCTATTGATGAATCAACTATGGACCATAAATCATCCAAATAGATTGTGCATATAGATCTATGACCTATTTTTCAATACATGTATCCATGGTTACATAGTTATATAAAGATCTCATCATCCCCAACTCATCAATCTACGATCTACAAATAACCCATAATGATGATCTACGAATAGTCAATTCTAGATCGATTATAGTAAGATAGATGATCTATAGTTTATTCCCAACTAATCATTAAAACAATCTATTTAATTGCCTTTGGCAAGCCCGCCGGCCATAGAGAGGTGGCAAGGGAGTTTGATGTGCACTCTAGGTGGAAGCCCGCGAGAGAAGCAGAAGAGAAAAGAAGAAGAAGAAGAAGAAGAAGAAGAAGAAAAATAAGAAAAATAAGAAGAATAAGAAAGAAAGACGGAGACAAAGCCGTAAGACGGAAGCGGCTGGTGTAGCAAGTGCTGGCTGTAACAACCTATTGATCGTACACCAAAGGGTGGAAGCGGAGAGAGATTGCCCCAAGAGAAGTTGATGTGCACGCTAGGTGGAAGCCTGACAGAGAAGCAGAAGAGAAGAGAATAAGAAGAGGAAGAAGAGGAAGAAGAGGAAGAAGAAGAGACGAAGTCAGAGCCGTAGATCAGAAGCAGCTTGAGTAGCAAGTGCCTGCTGGAACAACCTATGGACCGCATACCAAACGAGTACTGGTCGATCAGTTTAGTACCGTGTGTGTCCTGTGACGAGTACGTGTAGACGACTGTAATGCTGTAGGCGTCGTCGTCGTAGTAGTAGTAGTAGCAGCAGCAGCAGCAGTAGTAGTAGTACTAGTAGTAGTACTAATATTAGCAGTAATTCATAGTAATAGCATTAGGAATAGTAATAGTAATAGTAATAGTAACAGTAATAGTAATAGTAATAGTAATAGTAGTAGTAATAGTAGTAGTAGTAGTAGTAGGGGGGAGGGGGGTTGGACTTGATTCAGACGAAGCAAAATCGCGCAGCAAGAGAACAAAGGAACAAGTACAAGCCAAGAACAGAAACAAGAACAACACCTTCCAATCAGACACGCTGGCAGGCCGGCGGATTGTAGATCCATTAAAGTAAGTTACCTATTGACTCATCAACTGTAATAGATATCGATAGCTAATTGTGAAACGAACTGCAGCACTCTTGACCTATTATAGATCTATTGTCATTAACTATAGAAAGCCGTGCCTGAGTCTTACCACCAGTGCCGCTGTTTCAGCGGAACCTTGGATGCTTGTGTTGCTTCCACTAGCGATGACGCCTTGTGTGGATGGATTTTGGGCGGCAATCCAGCTGACATGGGAAGCACATTGTATTGTTCTTGTCCATGACATACACTGCCAACTTGACAGATGGCACATCCGTTGCTAAAGTTAACGTTCCCGCGTTTAGTGTGTCCGAGCCAATTGACGTGGAGACTTCTCCGCAGCGTGGACTATCAACTGTAATAGATATTATAGTTGTGGTTATCTCTCAACCCCATCCCCAATTCCCATCAGGCTGTGGCCTGAGAAGGGCAGTGGCTCGCCGCAACAGTGGTGCGATGCCATCAAGGTGAGTTGCGCCGATGGAATTCGTGGGGAATCATGGGGAAATTTCAGTTTTTTACCTTTTGAAATCCCAAAAAATCAATTTTTGTTTGTGAGTGATTAGGTAAAAAAACGGTATTGGAATAGGAAAACAAAGGATTTTATCATGTAGAAACCGGGGATTCATGATTTGAGCAACCAACGTGGTCATTTTGGTGAGTTCTTCTTGGATTTTGTTCTTTTCCAACCAACATTTGGACTTAAATGGGTGCATATCAAGACTTGGAACACCAAAATCCACAAAGATCATTTAGTAATTATCCCATATCTTACGAATCAATCATTTCCTCAACAGTTGCTAGCCATTTACCAATCATTTGCAGACAATTTCTTGGTTGTTCACCGCGCTTCCTAAGTGGGTTAGAGATAACTGGAATAATTCCACTTGTCCGATCTGGGATTATGAGACGCTTAGTGAACCATCAAGTTATCCGCAGTCATATTTTGTGAATATACCATTTATATTAATATTCACTATTATCCCTCATATCCCACTATATCCCATTAATATCCCATTAATATCCCATGAATATCCCGTTCAATCAGTTTATAGTCCCATTGATATTCAATTAGATCACTGTAAAATCCAATTGTCATGCCATTAAGATCCCAGGAACATCACCACTATATGGTGGTGTTTGCACGAGAAGACTGAGGTGGCATGAGTTTTCTGATTTGACGCTGTTTCCATGTTTTACCATTTGACACCGAAACCGGTGTGAATGAAAAAGCAGAAGACTGAAGAAGTGCC
>Ga0126342_10011244_pt1 | contig 15995 bp, 14 predicted proteins | sample Cyp1metagenome_FD_92528 | JGI IMG/M metagenome (GOLD analysis project Ga0126342, IMG submission 92528) | Coral microbial communities from Lord Howe Island, Old Settlement Bay, Australia - Cyphastrea 1 metagenome | ecosystem: Host-associated > Invertebrates > Cnidaria > Coral ... | reverse complement strand
TAATATTATATTATCAATAATACTATATTATATATAATAATAGTAATAATAATGATAATCATACTATATATATAATACAATATTAAGTATATGGGAACACTAATGCCGCAAACAACTACCATTTGGGGATGGTTGAAATTCCACCCATGAACATGGTGATGACTTGGGGATGGTTTATGGCATTGGGTGTACTCGATTAATGGCTTTAGGCTTAGCTGTGTTTGTTTTGTTTGTTCATCTTGGATGGTACAATGGGATATTCATCAACAAGATGTAGTGATGTGGGTATGGGTCAAAATTAGGTACCCCAATAATTGGATGGTTAATACTAAACTAGACTAACATCTGTGGTCCCCTAGGTCTTCCATTTTGACCCACATCCATGTGGTAAACCCAATAACAGATGTAATAAACCATCCCCAAAAAACCAATCATTTGGGAGCTGATCATCCCACTACCGAAATGGGAGAAACAATGCCAAAATCTCCAATTGGATTTATCTATCGAATCTGTTACTCCAAGGTGGGTTTTTCTGTAGAGAGCTAAGTTGGTTTATAACTCCAATAACTGTGGGATATTATGTTATAGAATAGATATATAATGATATATAACTATAGCTAATGAGGTTCATTAAACCAGATCATAACATTCACGGGCCTCAGCTTTGTTTTTATGCCAACCTTTCATACTTCTCCCCTCCCTTGGGCGCCCCAACTCATCCATCAAATGCCAGCTGATGATGTTCGCACCTCGGAACAAAATTGCAATCTGTGAACAGCTGGACCATTCCAAGAAAAGTGTTTCCAGGATGTTCTGGATGATAAAATCATCTCGGATGATTTTCATTTTATAGTTTTCAGGTGTTTCCCACAGATTTTGAGGTTGACCCCGAACGGCCCCCCCCAGGATTTGATGCTGAAGTCAAGACCACAAAATGGCGGTGTTCGACATTTTGAAATGACTTGACTCAAGAACTAGATATCCATGAGGTTTCCATATTACATCCCTTAAACAGATAATGTTGAATAAACTGAGTCATGTGGGTAAAACAATGTCATAAACCATCTCCCAGTCATCAACATGTTTATAGGTGGTATAAACTTACCATTCCCATTTTTGGGTGGTTTACCCTCTGATAAACTAACGTAACTATGGAAAATCACAATTTTTAATGGGTAAATCCACTATTTCTATGGCAATTTTCAATAGATTTTTGTATGTTTACCAGGCCGGGTATTTTATGGCAGCCAGTTTTAACCAGGATCGATCCCATGCCACAAGTCACATCCATCTGAACAGCGGAACCGAGGCACTGCAAGTTGGGATGGTCTTCGTCATGGCCCCGTCCAAAAACACGTACTGAGGACATCGTCCTTGGTGGCGCCCTTATCCCACCATGGCGCGGGTTACAAAAAATGGGTTGGTTTGAGGGAAAATCTTAACCGGAAAACCTCATATTTGGTGGGGAAAAACATTGTTTCCTGTAAATTTTCCCTTCAACTCACCCATTGAGTTAAGGAGCCCCAGAGCTTAATGTACGCATATGATAAAGAAATATATATCAGGTTGGTGGTTTTTCGCCCTACCCCTTCTGAAAAATATGAATTCGTCAGTTGGGATGATGACATTCCCAACTGAATGGAAAAATAAAAACTGTTCCAAACCACCAATCATATATATATATATACAAGTGTATATGACTAATTGTAGACTACTCCTGCAATTGTAGACTCTTAATTTCTCGCAGGTTGATAAAACTCACGTTTAACACGCTCCAATTAGAGGATATAGATGGATATAGTAAGACATGCATGATATTTGGGTTGGTCTGAAAACAGGGTACCCAAACATTCCATGGTTTATCATCATATAGAGTTTTTCTTTTAGGAAGACGATAAATTTGAGCCATATCCCACATTGTTGGCTGTATGTTAGTTGTAAATCTCATTGCACCTCACATTCCCAGTAGTTACAAACTCATCATATACCTTTTAGATCCATTAAAACAGCCTTGTTGGTGGCTCGGTCAGGCTGAAAACGCGGACGTTTCGGGGTGGGGTTTCCCACTACGTTGTTGACATGATGCTCTTGACTTTTCCTTCCGCTATTCCTGGGGTTTGGGTGGGGTGGGGTGGGGGGCTAATAATGTTGCTAGGCACTTGAACTCACGTGATGCTACGTCTATCTTACCTTGTACCATGGGTCTTACGTCACGAATGTGTCTTGCCAGAGATGTTCTACGTTCCGTCATGGGCTTTGGGGTAGTGCATTTCATGTTAACTTGTATCTTGGATGGAGAAGTATGTTCTAAGATGATGCTGTTTTGATATAAATCTTTACTTCTATTGGGGAATGCTTGGCCCAAGACGTTTCTTGGCGCCTTACGACCCGACCGTGCGTTCTTGGGTGGTGAAGTATAAAGACTATGAATACAGTGTGATTTTCCACTAATCTGAAATGTAATGTTACTTTGGGATAATTACCTCTATACCATCATTCCAGTGACGTCGCAGTAAGGTTGTTGTAATCTCCCAGATATCTTGTGGGAAATTGCTAATCAACCATTGTGTATCCTGGAACATCCCCATCACATCTCCTCGAAATATCGTCATAGAATGGCAAGTATAAATTCACACCCAACTCTTTGATAGCCATTTCCCACTTCTATGGATTGTTTTTCATACCTGTTTTGAAAAAAAACCATCCATAGAATTATCATCCCCATACAGGAAATGGCATATATCATGGGTACATCAAAACATCCCCATCACATCCCCCAAATCTTAGATAGTATGGGGATGTTTTATATCTTTTGATGGATAAGGCTGCCATTCATCTAATTACCCTCCTGTAAACGTTTGCATAACTATGGAAATTCACCATTTTTAGTGGGTAAATCAACTATTTCTATGGCCATTTTCAATAACTTTTTGTATGTTTACCAGAGGGTAGTCCATCAATATCCCATTAAATCCCATTAAATCCCATTAAACCCCATTAAATCCCACTAAATCCCATTAAATCCCATTAAATCCCATTAAATCCCATTAAGTCCCCATAAAAATATGAACTTCTTCATGGCGTTTTTGGCGACCAGAAACCATTTTTTTTTATCGGTTCATCCCCATGTCTCCATGATGAAAAATTCCAAGAGACGATCGCCTGGATCACTAAACCTCGCAAAAATCGAAGTGAGGATCTTAGATAATATCTCACATAATGGATAATATCAACACATATCACTATCCTTTTCTTTAACAATCATGGATAATATCAACACATATCAAAAAAATGGATGTTAGATATAGGTTTATAAGATTTTTGAGGTAATATATATATATATATATCAGCATGATAGTTCGATCGGCTTGTGAAACACCAACTTCTAACTGGGCGGGCATTCCTGTAAAGATTTATGGGGGGATTTTTTGTGATGTTAGAATGCAACAAAGACGGAGATCATATGATATCTTGGGGTTTGTTCGGAATAGAATGGAAGTCAGAAGCATAACTGGGGAGATGCACCAACTGTACTTGGGCAAGATTCACCAATCATAGGGTACCCCTCTGGTAGACTAACATAGCGAACTGGAAAATCACCATTTTTACTATGTAGATTGACTATAAACGACCATTTTCAATAGCTATGTTAAAATACCGGAGGGTACATCACAAGTTGAACTACTTATTTCTGCAGGTCATTCTTGCGGCTATCCACCCTTGTTTCAACTTTCACCGTGCCGTAAATTCTGGCCCTGAAACAATTTCCATCATGTCTCGGTGATGTGAAAGTCAGTTGGGATGATGAAATTCCATTCCCTTTTCTGAATGGAGAGTCTAATCCAATTCCATGGTTCCAGTCACCACCAAACAGATATGATATACTATTTATAATGGTTATATATATATATATGATTATATGTATATATATATAAATCCCTAATAAATCCCTAATAAATCCCTATTTGTTGCTGGTTCCAGTCACCGCCGTGCCGTATTTTACCATGCGACAAGTAGGACACCGGCGCCACGATCTGAATCTGATCTCCAATGGCCTCGAAAAACCATAGGAAAACCCATAGGAAAATGGTGGTTTAAGACGACTTTTTATGGTGGTTTAATGGGATTTAATATGGGATTTACCCGGCCTGGTAAATTAACATAGCAATGGACATTTTTGTGGGTTAGTGGTTAAATAACCCATGATATACTAAGAATCATGGTTTCATAGTGGTTGCCAATCAACATAAATATAGGTACCCTCTGGTAAACATACAAAAAACGAACTGGAAAGATCCACCATTTTATAGCTGGGTAAATCAACTATTTCTATGAGCCTTTTTCAATAGCAACTTACCAGAGGGTAATGAAAGCCATATGCTCCATGTATGGAATATTGACCAACATTTGCCCTAATCAGTGGATATGTTACCCACATGTTTCCCAAAGGTAAAGATTCCATACATGGAGCATCTGGGAAACATACCCACTGATTGCTGGTTTCTCTGGTGATAGTTTCTCTGGTTCTAAACTCTTCAACCATCTTTGTTGCAACAAGCTTGAGCCATACCAATATCAATGAATAAATCAATATCAACTGTATATATATATATATATCCATAATATCAATATCATCACCTTTTATCTATGTATAAATTTTGGCATACCCATCAATAAATCCCCAAAATCAATCTAAATGGATGTCCTGGAAGGTGGAATGTAACTCCCAAATGGTAGGTGTATGGTGGGGAGTCCACTGTTAATTATATGATATAGAATTTGGGATCTATTTTCGTATCTTTTTGGGGATAAGTATCTAGATAAATTATAATGTACCACTAACCTGAATTAAGGCCACTTGGGGATTTCCCAAAATTTAACCATGATTCCAGGTTTCGGGAGAACAGGGTTCGGTCGTTATAATTTACCCAGAAGTTTATATACATATATACTGGTTGGTGGTTTCAACCCCTCTTAAAAATATGAAAGTCAGTTGGGATTATGACATTCCCAATATATGGAAAATCATAAAAAAATGTTCCAAACCACCAAAAAAATGCCGAACAGTTGGACATCTGATTTTTCTCATGGGGAAAACATCATCAAACTGTCATCCTGGTTTCAGACTTTTCGGCATCTATTCGGGGGTTACTACATACCATAATAATCCTGAAGCAGATCGAACATCAATGGGAATTTCAGGATCCTAAAATGGAGGTACGTTAGTACCATATAAGACCATATTTTGTGGGGATATTCCCTGAAATTTAGGCCTGAAAAATAGGCCTCATATATATATATATATATGGTACGTACCTCCAATTTAGGTTCCTGAAATGGCCATTGAGAATATGATAGACTATGGAATTCTCAAAGATATTCCCATCTTGATGTTTTGGACACCAACATATTCTATCATATTCTATCTACTCCAGGATGACTCAAGATATACTGGTTGGTGGTAAATCTACCCCTCTGAAAAATATGATTTCGTCAGTTGGGATCATTATTCCCAACTGAATGGAAAGTCATAAAATTCCATGGTTCCAAACCACCAACCAGATAATCCCCAAGGGGATATGGGATACATCTCCATTTCCGACGGGGACAGTGTAGCATCTTTCCGAGCCGGCTGAGCCCACAACGACAGTCTCTGGGAAGGACATGTTGAAGTCCAACCTGCGATGACAAAAGGGGTGAAACTCACCCCAGGTCATGGAAAATCGCTGGGATTTATGGCAATTTATGGATCTTCAAATTCCCAAAATATATCAAAATATGGTTATCATAGGCTTTCGACTCATGATTTTTTAGATGAACTTCGCCATTTGGACAGAAAAAACTTCCCATCCGAGCCTTTGCTTCACCAAGGCATTCGTGGACTCCGGTTTCAGGTACGCAAAGAACTGCGACGTCCGATTGGCGCCGAAGGCTCCAAAGGCTCGAGGGGTCTTGGAAAGAACACGAAGCAGGACTATATTAGGAGCTTTTTCCTACAATAGTAGCCCTAAATCAGCATCCATTTTATTTTCGGACTTTCATGGATTTTCCATAAAAACCATCCAACTATTGGGGGGCTCCCCCATTTGTGGAAACCTCGCTATTGGGGTAGACCCTCACCGTGCACCTGTACGGCCGTGTTGACCACGAAACCCGTGATGTAACTTTCATCGATGATGTTGTTGACCGTCCTTGGACGAAGATTGGCAACTGGCAACTGGCGACCAGGAATTGCTACTTAGATCTGGGAAAGACAAATGAGAGTTCCACAGTAAGAGAATTCACAATTATTCCAACCATTTTTAGGATGATTCTCTGCACATCCCCTTACCATCACGTATCGTAAAAGAAGCCAGTGAGTTTTACTATAACTTCCCAAGTTTTGCTAAAGATTCCCTGTTAGATGTTCGAACGCATGTCCACGTCAAATCCCACAATCCACTATCCACAATCTCTTGAATCTAAGCATAATTTCATGACAAGCAACCCTAGATGCACCTCTTTTTATTGTGATATTCAAATAAAAGAACTTCCATTAATGGCCCATTGTGATATTCTACCCTGCAAAAACACACAAAACAGCAGGCTGGTGAAAAAAAAATTGCCTCTTGATTCAGAGTCAGATGAAGTCCCTACTGGTTTCGTTGTACCCTCTGGTAAACATGCAGAAAACTATGGAAAATCACCATTTTCAATGGGTAAATCCACTATTTCTATGGCCATTTTCAATAGCTATGTTTGACATAACCAGAGGGTACCCACTGTGGATTTCCCCAGATTCCACCAAGAAAACTCGCTGCGGTCAAGGTGCAAATCTTCGTAACTCTGGACATGCCACTCTTCCGGCACTGCTGAAGTTGTTTGCGGATTAATCACCTGCAGTCATCCAGTTGGGATGCTTGTAACTATGAAACACAACCAGACCATAATGGGATCAGAATGGGATGTTTACCATCTACCAACTGGTGCAGGATTTTGCAACCATCCACAGGAGTTTTCTCTTCCGGAAGTCTCTTTCTCTTTTTCTCTTTTTTTTTTTCTCTCTCTCTCTCTCTCTTTCTTCGTCTCTTCCAGTGTATCTACAATATATTATCTATATCTGTCCAGATGTACGTATACATAAATAACTCACACACACAGATTATATCTATATAGAGATAATTCGTATGCATACACACGTAAATCACGTCACCATCCTGCCAGATCGAGAATACCACTTCTGAGTCCTCAACACATGTCTGTTTGTGCCAAGTTTGAGATCAAACATCACACAACCAGACCCCAAATGACGCAGGGGTCATGGCAAGGCACCTGAACTTTCAGGACATAAAGAGTGTGCGCTCGCATGTACTTGTTGTTCTGTGTCAGCAGTAGCCTGTTCAAATTGGGGGCAGGGAACCGGCAGTGAACACACTCATGACCAAAGCTGGTGGCGTTTGATTCTCTGATTGGTACCCTCTGGTAATTTAACATAGCTATTGAAAATGGCCATTTATAGTGGATTTTCCCATTGAAAATGGTGATTTTCCATAGCTACGTTAAATTACCAGAGGGTAACATAGCCAATTTCACATGTTTCTCAATCAGATCATGTTTATAGATCACCATTCAATAACCATTTTGGTAACACGTGATAAAAATCACCATTCAATGACCATTCAATCACCATAACCGATCACCATTTCACCATATTTCACCCGTACCACGACGATTCATCTGCCTGCCGCGACTGGAGGCCGTCTGATCGCCCTGACACGTTAAGTCACTCGGCCTGGCCGTGGGTGAAAAAATGGTGACCCACGAAATCCCATCAGATTCTATTAAAGTAGTCATTAAATCCCATTAAAGTAGCTATTAAAGTAACTTAGGATATCCCACATTTTCAATGTTTGAATATTACATAACTGGTTGGTGGTATACCTACCCCTCAGAAAAATATGAGTTCGTCAGTTGGGATGATGAAATTCCCAATATATGGAAAGTCATAAATTTCATGTTCCAAAATCACCAACCAGCATTTATATATAGATGATTTAGCTATATTTATGTCAATAGATAGGTGGTTACACTCATAATAATGCTACAATCTCCAATAGGTCATCACTCATAGTAATAATTGAGTATTGTTACTACTAGTGATGTTATGGGAGAATTAATAGCAACAATAATAGTGTAACAATAGCAACTATTAATCATATAACATGTATATGAGTGAAACTAATAGTAACAATAATAGTAACCATTGTCACATAGTTAATATTGTGCGTTAATATGGTGTAACTCATAGCACTAAATGCATTGATTGCTCTAATAATATACGTAATGTATATGAGCGTAGCTAATAGTAACAATGCTATTGTCATATTGCACGAATGGCTTTGGATATGTATGGTGAACTCGTAGCACTAGTAACAATGAGTCAGGAGTATTTTTTCAATGATAGCAAAGACATGCAATAGGAATGGGTGAAGAAAACCAATATAACAGTAATGTTTTATACATAGGGTGAAAACATGGTTGCACTCATAATAAATGATGAAATGATGATAGCATATACTAGACTCTAATAATAACAACACTGTACTAATAGATGATATGATAGGTTACCCTCCCAACATGGTATTTCATGGTAAACTATTTGATATCCCATTAAAGTATCCATGAAATCCAATTTATAGATGATTTACCTATTTAAAAATAGTGACGTTTCATAGTTATGTTAAATGAAAAAAGGAATATTGGGAATACTTGAGAACATATCATTCCCAATTAGAATTAGCTAATATTAGCTAGTATTAGCTACGTTTCAATTAATATATTGGGGACTAATTGGGAATCATTGAGATGAAAAATGGGATTCTTATTGGGGATACTTATCGGGAATTTCATGGGGATAAATGGATAATAATTAGGATATACCCTCCTGTAAACATACAAAAATATGTGGAAAACCGACCATGTGTAGACTATTTTCATAAGGTTTTACCATGGGTTTTCCACATCTACGTAAACGTTTACGGTAACCGGGTAACTAGCCATATTTTGTTGGGGAATTCATCCAAATGCATTGGAGCCTATTTGTTATACATGATTACAGTGCTTATATATGATTATAGCCATACAATGGTAATGGTATATTATACAATGTTACAATGTATGGCTATAACTTAACCATATAAGAGCATATTACATTATTATGATGTTATATATACACACATGTGGTGAAACATCATGACGAAACAATGGTTTCCCTCCAGGAAGCAGTCACAGTAATCAGTGGCTTGTCCTCCCAGCGACCGGTCAACTTCCATGGCGAACTGTTCAGGGGATTTTCCCCTGCCATGTTTGGGTACCGGATGGTATATATTGTATTATGTACCATGTATACCAACATGGCACCATTATGGTTATATGTACCATATAATACATAATATATCATAATATTGTGTTTGTATATGTGTTATATTAATTAGAATCATTTGCGGTGAGCATAATTCGTCATTTTCAACCCAATTTTAGCATGGTTACAGAACTTATATTAATGATTAATCATACCACACAACGGAGACTAATAAAACCATGGTTCTGATATTCCATCCTGACTATTAGTGGGCCTTAATTGGTTCTTGAAAAAGGCTTGTATGATTAAACACTTTCAAAATCATGGGGATTGGGTGTCTAATGGAGTACATTTAAAAACAAGTTGTTCTATATACAACCTCATTAATACAAGCATCAAGCAAGCATTTTGGGATTGGATCACATGCAAATGAAAAAACGCAGGTAGCTCCCTTTCAACTACTGGCTTTCAGGTTCCAATCCCATCTGTGATGATCCATTCCACCATTTTCGTTATATGGCCATTTGGAATGTTTGATTCCTTACCTATGCGCCATTTTCAGACCCAATCATCATATTACTGGCCAAAAAAACATCAAATGGTTGGTTTGATTTCGGTTTTCAATGGTGAATTCCACCGTTTTATAGGTTCCCAACAATTTCAAGTTCCCAATTTGGGAGTGCAGTTCCCTTTATAAAGTGGATATATCTGGGCAAATAATAATAAATCCTAACCTGAAATAAGGCCATAAAGGGGGATGATTCCCCGCATATAAGCCATGATTCCAGTGAAGTCGCAGTGAGGTCGTTATAATTTGACCATATATATCAGCTATACCCCAGTGATACATGGGATCTTGAAGATATCCAAGGACAGCTGACGTCCTGGGGTCCCCTGCATGAACTCAGCCCATTGCAAGACTTGCGCCTGGGCCAAGCATCAACATGCACAGCGCTAAAAGAGCCACAGAGATACTTGAAAGACATATATCATATGTAAACTAACTGTGGCTATATAACTGGGTAAATATATATCATACACATGAAATATCTATACAACTGGGTAAACTATTATATTTCATCAAGCTGAACTAACCATCAGACAGATCATTCCAGTGAGGTCGTAGTGAAGTCGTTATAATTAACCAGTTATATAATTAGCCAGTTATATATATAGATATTATATATAGTGTATATTATAACCTATAAACATTATATATATGTGTATATATATACATATATATGTGTATATATACATATAAATGTGTATATATACATATACATAGATCTACATAGTAATTCTGTCTCCCCAGATCCCTCGCCCTTGGCCCCACCCGCGCGGTTCCAGGAGGATACGCCGAGATATTGGGCCTCAGCGACCATCGTTTTGGGCTTCGAAATCCATGGGAATCTCTTGGAAAACATATAGGGAAATATCTTGGGACTATTCTTATTGTTGGGAAACATGTTAGTGAATTTTCAGTAACATATTGCCATGATGCTTTTTTTTCCTCTTTTTTTTCTGATTTTTTCGGATTTATCTTGAGAAATGTGGAGAAGATATAGGGAATATGTAGGGAAATATCTTGAGAATAATGTTGGGAATCATGTTCAAGCATATATTCCCATGATTCGTTGATTCGTTGTTTTTTCCCAATGTTCATTATTCCCAGTCCCATTGTTCGGGATACCTTGTGAATAGTTGGGATATTGGGGAGGAATAATGGGAACTATAGGGAATATTGGGAATAGCGTCTTGGATTTTTATGATCAAACAATGTGATGATTTGGCGATAAAATAAACGGGATGAAGGTGGATATCAATTGGGATTTATTGGGATTGGTGTTTGGGATGAATGTGATAGATATTCATGGGATAATGATTGGGATATACCCTCTGGAAATCAAACATGGCTTGCTGGATAGCTGATTTTTCCGCAGATCTTTAAACCTCCGTTGAGTTCGGGGGTTTTCCGGCCAGCCACGTTTGATTTCCCAAGACGTTTTGCTGGAATATAGCAAATAGCATAGGATTTGATGATGGCCATAATGTTCATAGATTTTTTGATATGGCCATGATGATGGAATTTGGCATATGGCTTAAATGCGCTTCATTTTCATACGCGTTGTTTAATGATGCGTTGCTCAACAAATGCAGTTTCCATCAGTTAATCATGATACTGTAATGATGTTTCATTAATACCTGTTCTTTCAAACGGCTATTCAATTCTATCATTCTAATTCATTTTCTGAGTCTTTGCAGGTATGGCTCTGAAAAAGGGGGTGCCAACAGAATGCATTGCGACATTGCGAATAAATGAGTAGTTCATAGTATCGCATATACAGCAGTAATTATGTCAAGATCCAACAAAAAAGGTGTTTTTTCATTAGGTTTTTGTATCCCATGATTTTCGGATCCCACCAACAAGTGGGAATGGGTCCCCTCCCATATGTTGATCGATCATCCCACCGATGGAAACGCCAAAATGGAAACGCCCTCCATCCCACCAACACGCAAAATCTTGGGTCGAAGCGAATACCAGAACATTGGACAAACACTGGAAATTACTTCTGAATTCTATGGTTTATGGTGGATATAACTATATATAACTGTAGTATTCTATTACTAATGGGGTCTATGAACCAACAAACATCACTAGGGGGCCCCATCCTGTGATTTTTTCGTGCTTGTGAGGCCTCATGATTTTGCAGGCCGAGAAGCATCTCTGACTCGTGGACGGCCCTCAGGTTGGTCTGATAGTGATGGGGTTGGGGGCGGACAATTTGACCATTTGATGTTCATGGCCATATTATAGATGTTTATGGTTGATATATATGTATATGGGTTTCCATAAATGGGGGTACCCAATAGCTGGATGGTTTATAATGGACAATCCTATTAAAATGGATGATTTGGGAGTACCCCTATTTTGGGAAACCTCCGTATATATATATATAAAAGCCTGTCTGAGCCCCGAAATCTAGGTTTAAGCTTCGGGCAACTGCTTCGGTCTCTGTCCTACTGGATTCGCAATTGATACGCAGCTATATGATATCAACAAAACTAGAGTTACCCTCTGGTAATTTAACATAGCTATTGAACATGGCCATTTACAGTGAAATTTCCCATTAAACATGGTGATTTTCCATAGTTAAGTTATGTTAGTTTACCAGAGGGTATTGTTTCCCTTGCATGACCCCGATAGAAATTGAATGACCAATTTAGGCCTACTTTTGGCAGCGCAAAGGATGTCGGTTTATCACAGTTTATTTGCAGTTCGTCAGACTGGCTATAGGGAAACCTCTCGACTGGGAGTCCAGAGCGCGCTCCAGACAGCAACTCTAATCCGTTCGATCAAAGTATATAAAAGTTTCCGTATAAAAAGTGGTGTAGTAACCCCCAAATAGATAGAACCGTAGTTTATCACCCTTTTCGTAGGATATGACTTTTCCATCTTTTTGGGTGTCTCTATACTTCATTACATCAAGTCGACCAATCTCATGTTTGAAGATATTATGGATGGAAGAAATCCTTCACCAGTTGATTGGTGTCTTATCCCGCTATTTATAGGGTTTCAACCATCCTTTTGGTGGTGCAGGATTTCTTCCTCTGGTCATTCAAGATAGCTATTGAAAATGCCCCATTTATCTCCGTGGTTGATTTACCTATTCAGGTAAAACAATGCCATAAACCATCCCCAAATCACCAGAAATAGGTGGCATAAACCATTCCCAAATGGGTGGGTTATGGCATTGTTTTACCCGCATTACATCAAATTGGTGGTGCAGGATTTCGCAACCATCAGATTTAACATACAAGTAGCTAGTGAACATGGCACATTTATTTCCATTTAGAGTTGATTTACCTATCATATCCCCTTATTTGTGTCCCATTAAATCCCATTAAATCCCCATTAAATCCACATTAAATCCCATATCATCAGATATTGTGTTGACACGCAATTTCAACAGCCAACGCGGGCGCCAAGCCGCAAAGACATCACACACTCCGTGGGAATTTGGAATCCACTGGGTGCAGTCACCCTGGCCGAAAATCACTGGTCACTGCTGAGGATGAAGTCCGAAAAATCTGGAGGATTGAATCACCAATCTGATTATATATGGAATTATAGGTATTCATTTATTATAGGTATTATTATTATATAGGTATTCATCACCAATAATAAATCATTATAGGATGAACCAATCTGAGGTATAAATTTATAGGTATTCAATTCACCAATCTGAGGTTGAATCAATACCAGCTCAATAAATTTGGAGGAGGAAGCTCCAAATTTATCCCAGCGATTTTGTGCGGTTTTAGGGGACTGATCGGGTCTTGACCCATCGCCATTTTGACCCATCGCCAGAGGTTGTTTCGGGCCTGAGTTATCCACATCAGCCATGAACAATAGCATTCTCCCGTTGCATTCTTTTTTGTTTGGTTCATACTTAATCCTTTTATGGAGTTACAGCAATTCCTATGAAAGCACATGGTAATAACCCATCATTTGTCAATTGTATCCCCATTTTTGCTGCATCCCACTATCACTGCTTAATCCCAGCGACCAGCACTTGGGCGTCTCGTTTTGAATTTCACCAGTTTCCCATTGACTCAATGGCCATTTCAAGTATTGGAGGGAACAAATCCCAGCCAAATATGACCTTTAGGGTCCTGAAATTCCCGTGAATCCTCACATCATCTCCACATGGGTCTGAAAATAGGCTACCCCTTCAATCCACTGGTTAGGCATCACTTTCCCGATGAAATTGCCCAAATTGGGGGTAGACAACCCATTTTCAGTGAGACACCCAATCATCACATTATACTTGGTTTTATACGCCTGTATCCCATTTTATATCCAGTCGTATCAAGTTGGTTAATTACATGATTTTATATGCATATTCTGTTAATATCCCACTAAATCCCCATGTTTAGGGCTTATACGACTAATATCTCCATTGTTCGATCGTTAAATCCACCATTTTTAACCCACCAAGCGCTATAGTCGTTTCTAGAATGGCTCCAGGCCTCACATGGCCACCGTTGGGCACAGGGTTGACGGGTCGCAGTTGTATCGTCACCTGCAAATTTTCGTCGCAGCTTTTCGCCCGCAGGTTGGGTGTTGGAAAGTGATGTGGAAACACAAAATGGAGATTATGAGCCCACAAAAATGGGGATGAATGATAACAACACTTGGGGGTTGCCTAGCTATAGAAGTTAGGGGGAAAAAGGGATCATCTTGGATACACTACATTGTATTACATGGTGATATCCTTCAAGGATACGTCTTGGAAGCTTTATTTTAACCATGAACCCCCCAAAAATGTGTCGAACATGATTTCCACTGGATCTTCGCAAGTGATGGGCTTTAGATCAGGTTTCCGGATGATTCCGGATGTACGCATTATTTTTATTACAATTCAGTTCACAAACAACTTTTCATGGGTGGTATGTCAATTCGCAAGACTCTGTAGTTTCAGGCACGTAGTTACGTAGCCGTTTTTAAAATCATGTTCATATTCTACAAGGTGAGGCCCCCAAACGATAGTTAAGGTGAATTATAACTTGGTGAACTACAGGCTTGTTTGGTTTTGTATATAACTATATATAGTATTCATATGGGGTTTATAAACCAACCTATACATCATATCCTAACTTATGTGTTCCGTTTTGATTCTGCCATGAATAGGTCAAGATGGTCAAGTTATGGAGCTACGCCTCTGGGGTGAAATGATCACAACCCATGCATGTACAAAGAAAGCAGAAGTACTCCGGTACACAGCGACGCTTTTTGGAACAAGAACCGCATTTTGCGACAAATGCAACAAGAAGTAAGTATTAAACCTCCATTCTTCGCCTTTGATTCTGGCATCAAGTCTAAGTCTGGCCACCTCACCTGTCGGACACCCCATTCGAATTGCGAAAAAATCCATGTAGATCCTCCAAAAACCATGGCAAATCTTAGATTGGCAATGCCCAAAAATCTACCATTTTTTTCGCTGGTGAATATTCATTTGAACTATAAGAAATTACCATTGATGCGAACCATGGTGCTGGAATATTTACCTACAAAACTGTAGAACATATTCCATACATGGAGCATCTGGAGTTATAAATGTTCCTAAACTGCTTAGTAACTACTTTACAATCTACATTTTACCATAGATTTTACCATTGATACCTCGCAAAAAATGAAGTTTTCTACGAGTTCGTTCGGCCTCCGACCCGTGGCCGGTTAGCGCCGGTTTCGGTTCCGTCGCTTGAACCCGCCTCGTTGGTCGTGAGGAAGTCGGAGCGCGAGGCCGCCGTGGTGGTTGGCACGATGGAGGTATTGCCAAAAGCCTGATATTTGGAGATTTCATGGTGGATTCATGAGAATTTTCATGAACATTTTCATGAGAATTTTCATGGGAATTTTCATGGGAATTATATATATATATATATGTATATGTATTTATATATATATATATATATATATATGGCCCCGGTCTGCGGCCCGGTACCCCCCCCTCCCCCCCGATGGTATGGTCCCCCAGGCCGGCTACCCCCCCGGCTACCCCCGCAGGCCTGTACCATATTTATGTATACAAATAATAAATATATATATATAATATATATATATATATATAATATATATATATATATAATATGT
>Ga0126342_10011243_pt1 | contig 15995 bp, 13 predicted proteins | sample Cyp1metagenome_FD_92528 | JGI IMG/M metagenome (GOLD analysis project Ga0126342, IMG submission 92528) | Coral microbial communities from Lord Howe Island, Old Settlement Bay, Australia - Cyphastrea 1 metagenome | ecosystem: Host-associated > Invertebrates > Cnidaria > Coral ... | reverse complement strand
TGTGCACACCAGTGGATCCCCCGGAGGACGACCTAGTACAGTGGGTCATTGAAGCAGAGAAACTCTGTGGGCAAATCCGTGCAGATGCCACGTGGTTGCCCGACTATCAAGGTCGTTAAGGGCAGGTGTGCAATTCGACGCATGTTTTTGTCAATTCGATGCTGACTGCGGCAAGGGTACGACCCTTTCTAGCGCTTAATGAAAAAAAATGTGTATAGCATGAAACATTTTAGCCATATCGAAATGAACAGAAACCATACCTCAACTCCCGCACAAGCAAAGGAAATGCTAGGATTGAGGGTGATGTATCAGAGATGTTCCGAGACGTCCCTAGTGTTGCAGAGTTTCTTTCGCACATCGTCACGCTAAGGAATTTCCGAGATCGTCCAAAGGGAGATTAGTTGCAGATAGTTTCAGATCTTCAGTTCACAGTTTGAACTCCGAAATTTTCAAGCGTAGAATGCGTAGGAAGAAACTTGTGGAGTCGTGAAACTGTACAGTGACCTCCACGTTTTGGATCCGTCACTTTGAATGGACATAAAATGGATCAAAATGGTGCATATCAATATTCTTGCTCGATCTTGCTCGACTCTCACCTTGGTATGAATTCTTTCTTTCCTTGGATCTCATGAGCCAACAGGTTCAATAGATCTGTACCTCAAAGTGACCGGTTGGATGGTTGGGATGGTTGGATGTCAGTGGTGAAGCCGTGAAACCACGATCCAGGTACTTGCTGCTCACTCCGAGGTATTGGCCAGGCAGTTGCAGGAGATAAGGGGAAAAGTGTCTGGTTCTGTGCAGAAAATGTCACCCATTTCCCTGATGGCAAAGTTGCAAAAAACTCTTAGATCCTTATGACACTTGTTCAATGGCCATTTCAGGAAGCGATTTTGTAAATTGGAGGTAACCATTTATAAGGCCTATATATATATATCTATATCTATATCCATATCTATATATATATAGATAGATAAGGCCTTAATTTCAGGGAATATCCCAGCACAACATGGCCAAAGATACGGTACGTTTACGTAGCTCCATGTATTGGACTTGTTCGTTGATCTTTTCAAATCCGCAGGACACCGCAGAACTGGATCTTCATCAGGCCTGGGCTGTTTGTTTTGGTGTTTCTTTTTGAATGGAAACAACGGTTGAAAGATGATGTTTTTTTTTCTTGGTTGACTTGTTTCTGATTCATGTTTAACGCGAGTTTAATGTTTGATATTTGGGGCCCGGGGTCCAAATGTTGGATCAGCACAAGCGAAGTCAAGCAAAGTTTGGGGAGGCCAGTCATGAGGCAGTTGATCTGGTCATGACCTTAGATTCAAAGCTGGTGTTTTTGTCTTTGACCCAGCTTTTTATCCCAATTTTTTTAATGATGTTTGTGGATATTTGTGATATAAACCCATTGATGTTTTTTTTTGGATATGGAATTTCATCAAAGGTTTTTTTTCCCATTCCTCCGAATTCCACAAAATTGTCTTCTTTTCTGGTTGTTTTTTTGTGGGGCTGTGATCATTTTTTAAATGTCCTCTGATCTGCAAGTTACTTCCCAGCAGCTTGCAGATCTTGAGGTGGTGAAATTCTGCTATGGCGAGGCCAACTCTACCAGCATGTGGCATGTGCACATGAAGAATGGGTTGTGAACTGCTGAAGTCACGTTAGCTAATCAATTATGGCTTGCTGGAAAATCCACCATGGATCATTTTCCCATTAAAACATCATGTAGAGGATTTTCAATTGCCGTGTTTGATTACCAGAGGGTACTGATTGCTAACTTGTTCTGACGTTTGGTTTTGGAGGGTACGGCCTCCTGAATCGATATGTGTTCAGATGGAACATCAAAGCACTCCAAAATGCTGGACACTTCAAGAGTATTTGCCTGCTCAATTGGCCCTGCAAATGGATCACACATTGAATGTTTCAATATGTCTCACCCATTTTACAACATCATTTTGCAAATATCGAAACACATATCGAAACATCACCCATTTTGCAGGGCGTCTTGTATCGTTTGGTAGCCCCGCAAGGTTCGAGAAGATGCCTTTGTTCCCACCTCATCCAAGGCCGGTAAACTGGTGGCCGAAATGGCTCATCCGTTCGCCGTTAGCCCGAAACGGGGAGAGAAACACAGAAATCACGGAGAAATGGAGAAATCATGGAGAAATGATGTGAAATGATGCGAAATGATGTGAAATGACAGATTTATCACACAAAGATGCAGATTCTGTACCTATTTTTGTGCAAGAGAGGTCCGAGAATCTGCGAGGGTGGAGTCATCCTAAATTTGACTCCAACATCAAAAAACGTGTCCAACATGTACGAGTGACCGGAGGTCAATGAAGAGATCCTGAAGATATCGCTTTTGCCTCAGTGAAGAATGGCACGCCCAAGGTGACCCCAGGAGCAAAACATGTATTTTTTTTCATGGCAAAACTTTGATTCTTGATGGTTGCAAATATCACTTTACACGCTCTTTCAATGCCAATATTCCAGTTTACTTTTTCAAGTTTCACTGGGTTAAAGCTTGATTTTATTTTCTCTGTAAACAGCTAGAATTCCCCACTTTTTGCTTCAGCTAATCATAACCCAATAAAACAGAGTTGAATTCCCCACTTTAACCGCAATAAGCAATTTCATTAGTTATTGGTGTACCCTCTGGTAAACTAACAGTTTGCTATTGAAAATCACCATTTATAGTGGATTTACCCATGAAAAATAGTGATTTTCCATAGCTTTTTATATGTTTACCAGAGGCTAATCTTCTTTTTGGGTGCCGAAAAATCGTCGAAAAATCGAGGTCCGACTTTGGGCTGCCGGCGCTGTCGGATCTCTGTGCCGCACGGTTGGCCGCTGAAGCCACCACAGCCAACGTGCGGATGCAGAGATGGAAGGTTTTGATCTGGGGATCCACCAGAAATTTTCAGATTTCTCTGGGGGATTTTCGATGGATTTTCCAAGAATGAAGTCATATGGAGGATGGGAATCCCACAAAACATCATCATGATCATCATGCATTGAATGATTGCCAAGATAATACCTCATTAATACCCAGTTAACTGGATGTTTAACTCACCAATCAAACATCCCTGGAGTCGATTCGTTTAAAAGTGTTTTTTTCCATGGATGTTTCTTCAACCAATCATAAAAACAAAAATCCAATGATATCATATCCCATTGATTCCCATTGGATGGTGGATTATTTAGAAAAACCAGTGAAAGATCCAGTTGAGTGGGGATTATATTCTGATAATAAATGGGATCAGGATTATAGTCCATCATATATTCTGATAATTATATTCATATCATTCTGATTATTTAGATAAATCATGAACCACTGAATGATTGAGAAGTATGGGTCAGGATAATTTGAGGCTCAGGTGCTGATTTTGGTCATTTTTTTGCTGCAACCATTCAATCTTGGCATCCAAATTTGAGCACACAGGGGATGGGTTGGGGCAATGAATGGTGGTGAAATTAGACAATTTGGTTGATGATTACTTAATCTGGATCTAACTTTAGCTTTTACTTATGAAATATAAAATCCTGAAATTGGTTGAAGTGAAAATCTAAGGACCCTCTCACATTGGATTGGGAAAACAACTCTAGATTTCCCATAATTTTCTCATTCATTGTTTAACTGGCCTTTGAAGGAACATGACCTAAACCAAGGCAGGTTCCGTTTTTCTGTTTTTTGGTTGCCGTGTCCCCAAACGTATTTCTTTTGCAAAGACCCGGTCACCCAATGGGCCTGAGCCATCTGGCTTTCAAATGTCTAAGAAAAGTTCCAGAACTGACAACTCGGGAGTGAAGGGAAGATGTACAGCAACCCCAAATATTTGTGAAAAGCACGGTTTCCTTGAGATCTCTCTCAAATCAATCCATTGATGCACCCATTTGGAATGATATCGGAATGATTGTGAATGATAATCCCCACTGTCCAAGTTGGTTCATCCAAATGTTGGTTCAGCCGTGTCCCTGTCCATCCTGGGTCCAGGGTCCATCCTGTCCATCCTGAGGTTGTTGCAAGTGTTCGGCTGTGCGAGGAGGGGACTTTTTTTTTCTGTCAAGATCATAGGTATGTAGAAATATATGACATATGTTATCCCCAAAAGATGCTGGACAGTTCCAAGATCGCAATTTTTACCGATTTTGCTGTTGGTCACTTTCTATCTATGGCTGTTGCCAACGAAGTGGCTGGATATTCGCAGGGTGAATTTGGGGCATACCCCATGTTCAAACATGGGTCGTTCGCAGCTTGTCAGCTTGTTCATAAAATCCCGGCATCTGTATCTTTTTGTATCTTTTTGTCATCATTTCCAATCTGGATTAGGGAGTATATACTTCCATCAAGCAAAGGGGATCCATGTCTTGAGGGAAAAAAAGGGATCGCCCAGAGACTTGGGACATTTGCCTCTGATTTTCGGCCATGTGTTCTCCCTAAGACCCTAATTTAACCTGGCCATGAAACACGACCCGTTGGTAGATTTACGTATTTCCTAAATGGTCCCCGCTTCCTTGACCAAGTGTTAGAGTACCAGAAGGTAATATGACATATGAACACCCATCTAGAGTGGTAATCTAACAGTTTGCCACTGGTAAATCCTTTAAACTCACGGAAATCAGGTGGTAAACTCATGTAAACTCAATAAACATAATAAACATTAGTAAACCATCCCCAAGTCATCACCATTAGTGGGATTTCAACCAGCCCTGGATTTATGGCAGGGTTTCCACAGGACTATGGCCTCCCGAGACTGCGAACTGCATTGGTGAAAGGAATCGTGGAGGACAGCGCTCGGAAATCCAACGTTGGAAGTGAGAAAAACGTCGTTTGGAAGACGTATTTACAGAGGGAACTTACATTTTTCTGGACTTTTTGTGAGATTTTTATGGCCGTAACTTTGGCAGCTCTCAGCAGTTCACATAAAAGAGACAGGTTGTGTATAGTCACGCAGTGCAGCTTGCAAGGAAAAGAGGGAAGTGTGTGAGACCTTATGTATATAATGCCAGTACATCACCATATTATATATCGAATTATATATATATACATTATAAATATAATTATACCATATATATATTATATATATATAGATTATTTACCATTATATATAAGTATATATATATATATATTTCATATACAGGTTAACCTCCCCCCATATTTTGGCCAGGAAACTAGACCAAAGCCCCAAAGTACGAAGCGCAGGACCCTTTGGTACTTGATGCAGTAGCTAAGGATCCGGTGACGTACGGCTGCCCAGGATCCAGTGGATCCAGTGTCGTAACAGATTTGTTGATGGGGAAAACTGGGGAGATCATCAAGTCACTAGCGGCGAGTTATAGAAAAAACATATGTAAACAATAGCCTCTGGTTATGACTAACATGACATAGACATTTATAAATAAATCATCGTGAATGACTATTACCCTCTGGTTATTTCTAGTTATAAATCATCGTGAATGACTAATAGCCTCTGGTTATGACTAACATAGCGAATTCTGGAAGCCATGGCCCATAGACATAGATGATTTATGATGAGCTACGTTAAATAACCAAAGGGTAATAGTCATTCACGTGGCTAAACAAGTGGAAACTGGGGAAAAGATCAATAATAGTCATTCACATGGCTAACTGTTGTTCACACCAGTTAAATGATGCTATTGTCGGGCAAACTTTTGACACCAAAAAAATCGCCAAAGAAACAGATCAAGATCTGATCTGTACAGCTGGGGTCTTCCGTCCAGGTTGACGCACCCTGCCTTGATGCGTGAGCTGTTGGCATACATTGCATCCAAGGCATCGGTCCCAACGCTCTGCTGTCGATGATGTTTGACGGAGTTTGACGGAGTTTGACGGAGTTTGACGGAGTTTGACGGAGTTTGACGTGGGGAGAAGATGATTCACAGATGATGAAGGATCAAATTCATTCTTAGATAGCTACTATGGATAATTTTGGTTCGAATTATCACTGCGATCTGGAATGAACTTGGATCTTTGATCATTTTGAGATGATCGGTCATGAGATGCCCAAGAGGTTTGCAGCCGCTGTAAACGGATGCGGTTTCCTATTGGCACAGGCCTGATGCTGCAGTGAGAGAGAAAAGAATTGCAGCAGCCTGCCCTGACAGAGTTCCAGAAGTGCAAAAAAAAGGCCAGGTTGTATGGCTTGTGAAGTCTCAAAAAAGTGTTGCAACATTTAAAAAATGGCTGACTTATGAATCCAAGCTATTGCAGTCAGGGTGAACTCTGAGTTCATGGGAAGGGCTAATTCGTACAGCTGGGGTTTGGGGTGCCGTTTTTCGGCACCCACCGCGACTTATGGTGCGCGGCAACAAAAAGATTTCAACCATTGCTCTGCAGATGGGTTCAGTCTGGAAAATCTGCATGCTGGATAGTCCAAATGACCAAACAGACCGAAAAAGAAGTGCAGTCCGGTCTTAACTTTTGACCCACAGTCAAATGATTTACCACTGTATACAATGCTCGTCAAATGAGTCGAATAGGAAAAGTAATCAGTTTTGTGTATCCACTCAAAATTTGAGCCACATTAGCCATACCAATGCCGATGCACTACATGTATTGCAGGATGCTTGCAGCCAAGGGCTCTTTATTTGCAACCTCTTTCAATGGAAGAACAACAAGAAGTGGAGAACGCCTTTTTCCATTCTTGCCATCACAAAACATTGCTGCAACATCTGAAACTAGAACATTGCAAAAACATAGAATTATCATAAGGGGCCTGGTTTTTCATCCAAGTGGTTCCTGTTTCTTTTTTTTTAAAGACGTGGATGGGTTTCCAGCGTTAATTCCCAGGAAAATCGCTACGAAAAAAGTGCTTGCTGAGCCTGGTGCCTGTAGATGGCGGTATGGCACACGTTGCTTCAAGACCCAGGGCACCTCGGCTTCTGGAGATGGGAACATCCAGCGAAAATTCCACGATTTCCAATGGACCCAATGGACCCTGGTTGGTGGGAAAAAATGCCTGAGAGATGGATTGCTGGGCTGCTGTTTTGCGTTTTTTTCTGATGGCATATGGCTGCAAAGTACAAAAAAAAACACCTGATTTCTCAATCTCAAGTTGCTCGTAAGTTGCTCACTTACTGTCGTCCGTTGGATTTCCAAAGTGCACGACTCCTCGGATTTCAATCCATGGATGCCTGCCCCATCCATCAGCTTTTCAGTGGCATTTTCACCAGAAAATTGGTGGTATAAAATCGTCAACATCCGCCATTTCGTAACTATTGGTAACTAACCAAAAGCGCTGTAAATAGCGGGATTATAATGGGGTATGGGTAAACCATCTAGCAATTGATCTGCTTTCGAAGGTGAAACAAAGCCTCACGTAGAATTTTCATGATGATCATGCGAGCTTTTTCACATTGGCTCTGATGGCCCCCCTGACTTGAGGCTGCTTCAAGCCATTGTTGATGGGCTTTATGCATCAGAGGCGGCCCGGGTCAAGTTTGGAGTCTTCAAAAAAAACCAAGTGGGCACCAAAATAACCAGATTCAATCCTAAACTATGGTTTCTACGGGCTATCTATAATTATCTATATAATATTTTTATTGTTATTAGTTGACTCACTTTTACTTTTGGGATTTGTCAAAATTGACCGGGACAAAGATCCTAACAGCAATGACGGGACCCACGTTTTCGACGTTAAAAATTCTGTTTCACGACTGTTCATTGGTTTGCCGGAGTCTCAAAATCGTGGATGTCCATGGATGTCCGTCATTGAACAGCTGAAAGGTCAAGAAGAGGCTGAACATATTTGGAAATGACATTCTCGATATCAGGACCTCATGACAGTTGGATGACCATCTTACCATGATGCGGCTAACAGGGATGACCCCATATTTAGTTCGGGAATTTCCCATGTTTGGAGGGTAAAACATCCATCCACTGACGCCGAACTGACGCCGACTGCCGAAGTTTTCCAGGTGTGGCGCTTCTCGCACGCTTGCCGCGTGGCTTTGCAGAGCGTCTCCTATGAGGGCAGACTGTCTGGGTGTCCCAGATGCATGGGTTTTCCTGAAATGGGGGTAGCTCAAAATCATCCATTTTCCATCCATTTTCCATGGTTTTTGTTCGAAATCAACCATCCAGCTATTGAGATAGCCACATTTATGGAAACCCCCATGTCAGGACTTCGCCCTGACTTCCGTCTGAGTGACCTCTTCTGAGGTGCTGTCCCCATGTATATCCAAGTCGAGGAACGACCTTGCCAGAAACTCAACGGCAGATCTTGGATGATCGGCCAGCATTTTTTCATTCAGACATGGACCAGGTATGAGGACCTTGGATTTTGGGCCACAGTCCAGCTTCAATGTATTTTGTAGACTTTTGTAGTTGATACTGAACTCAATAGTTTCTGTCCCTCTGAACTCAATTAGGGTTAACCATGCGATACCATGGGGTATACCCCAAAATTGCAGTTGTAATATATCTCAATGAGAAGAAATGATGCCAAAGCCTCGGGGATTGGGGGTATCCCGTTTTCAAAACGTTGAGGTCCTCTGCACTTCGTTGCTGTCAACTGCAGCAGCTGAAAAGCATCAGGCCTGTCTCGGGTCACGATGCCTGCGGGGCTCTGGCTTTATTATCTTTATTTACCGAAGTGAGTTTTTTGAAGCAAAGGTGACTTGGCACATTTTGAATTTATGCTTTCTATTTTTTTCCTTGGATTCTTTGACTTTCAGAGAAGCTACATATAGCTAGAGGCTGAAAGCTGGAGTGATGGCTTATAGCTGCCTCACGCCGCTGCGCCCTGAAAGCAGGAATGGGGAATGAATGGATCACACTTTTTTGATGAAAAAAAAACACAATGTTTGGCTTTAAAGCATCTACTAATCTCAATTACTCCAAAAATTGCCAGGCGCTTTTCTCTTCTCCTAACCATGGTGTCCTTTTCCAACTGGTTTATGAAGAAAGAGGGGGGGTCGTTTTTAGGCATAGACACATGATGGCAATTGTTTTGCGTTTCAAAAGCCCCAAATGGTGGATAACTATCAAGGGTTATACCACCCTTTCCATCTTATTGTGATGATAACAATCAACTGTGAACTCGCATTAAAACCAACCAGAACTATTAACTCTATGTTGTTTCCCACTTGCCCCAATTGGTTGAAGGGCAAATCCGCAGAAATCTCTATGTATTTGAGGGCAATTTTGCCATGGTTTTCTGCAGATTTTCACCTAAAAAATCAAGGCATTTTCATCACTTGAATCTTCCATGTTGAAGTGTGTTTCTCCAGTATCATTCCATATAATCCCCTAATATTCAATGGGAATTCCAGGATCCTAAAATGGAGGTACTGTACCATATAAGGCCATATTTGGTGGGGATATTCCCTTACATAGGCCTAAAAAATAGGCCTTATATGTGGTTGGTACCTCCAATCAATCGGATCCTGGAATGGCCGTTGAAATATGGGGGTTTGCGAAAATAGGCCCATGACCGAGCTGGATAGCGATCCCTTTCTGCAAGACTTGGTGGAGCGTTTGGCCCTGTGCAGCAGCTTGGAGGAGGGGACAGGCAGCCGTGGAATCTCTAAGCCATTCCACGATAAAGATGGGTAATGATTATCCCATTAACTATGGATTATGTTAGTTTACCAGAACGAAGAAGAATGATAATCCTCTGGTAAACGTTTACATAACTATGGAAAATCAACCCATTTTTAATGGGAAAATTCACTATAAATGGTGATTTTCCATAGTTCTGTTAGTTTACCAGAGGGTAATCCTCAAAAACTCAAGACTGCTTCGGAGTAAGACTGGTTTGTGGCCCTCATCTTCGACACTGCATCATCATTTGGAAAGTCCACCATTAGTCGATGGTTTTGCCGGCCACAAACCTCCATTTAGTTCGGGGATGTTCCGTTTCCACCGATTACCCAGGGTACTTGGTGCAGTCCCACTTCTTTTAGTAGGTCATACAACTGTTGCCGTGCCGGGGTTACATTAAATTCCAAGTTATGGAGCGGAAGTTTTCACCATAGTTATACCCGTAAAACAAAAACTGGAGCTTAAAATCTCATAGTTGTAGCCATGAAAAGCTCCAGGTTAGTACAACTATGGTAGACTGGTAACATCACCATTTCATGGTTAATAAAGTCAAAAATCCCATAGTAATGAACAATAACCACAACTGTAAAATCCCATAGTAATGAAATAATAGTCATTATACCCATAGTATTTACCCATAAACTTGGTTTTTGAATCTATGAAAAAAAGACCCCCAAAAAATTAGACCTACCGTACCCAATTATGTTTAGACCCAGTCTTATAGGTTCAAGGGGTTGACCTGTTCGACAATCAACAAGACTTAGGTATATTATTACTGGTTGGTGGTTTGGAACATGAATTTTATGACTTTCCATATATTGGGAAGAATCATCCCAACTGACTTTCATATTTTTCCGAGGGGCAGGTATACCACCAACCAGATTATATGTATCATAACTTATAACTATGGAAAATCACAATTTTTAATGGGTAGATCAACCATTTCTATGGCCATTTTCAATAGAAAACATATCCAATATCCATGTCAACCAGCCATTTTCTTGGTTCACCAGCCATGTTTTTGTTTGAGGAGCTGGGTCCCATTAGCATTGATGAAGGGGGTGGCCCCTATGGACCCGAGGACGAGGCTCGTGATTTCATTCGGTCGAAAAAAGTCCGGTTTTTGATGGCCGGAAGATGACTCTGGAGCTGCGAGGAAATGTCAGGTTCATCGTGAGATGTTTCTGGTTTCCACGATGATACGATGACTGAGACCGATCATGAAGTCGAAGATCATTCGTTATCTGAGCCATGACCATGTTGTTGTTTTTGAAGAAAAAACAATTGGTTGAGAATTACAGGGGGTGTAGACATGTGTAGACTACTAGCTTCATATTATTGGAGACGATCACAATCAACTGAGGAATCCCCCGTGGAAAACCAAACACAAATCATCAAATCATCATAAAATCCATAGCCAACCATGATTTTTAGGCCTTGTCCAATGGATTTTTGCCATGTCCTCACGTCCTTTGGAGGTGCGAAATAGATCCAGACCACTGCCTGCGGCCAGCGCCCCAGTCGGGTTAAAGTTAGGCTAACAGCAAGCTGCGACTTGGGCGATTTTCTTGATGTGAACGGATGAACATGATACAACCATGTTGAATCATCTCATGTTAGAACCATGATAACCATGATAACCATGATATCATGTTAGATGGTTATCATGGTTTCTATCTTGAGGATTCAAATATTTCGTTAGAACCCATGGGTGGGCCATCTACATCAACAGCCCATGGAGGGGGTCAACAATTTCTTCGAAACCGAGGAGACCAGGTGCATGTTTAGCAACAGCAGTCTACTCCCGGCTCTGGGGAATGCCTTTGAACACCTGAGATCTTTGGAGAGGTTGGGCCATTTGTTTTGCCATGGGACTGGTTCTGTTTCGAAGTCATGCCCAAAAAATGGATCAGTTTCGATGAGTTTTGGCCCCTGATTTTGACTCCAAGAATCCATTAGAATCTGTCGCCTTTGTCAAATTATCCTTGTCTGATGACTGCAAGAATGTCAACAATGATAGACTATGACCTAACAATACACTAGCTGATGTCAACATGGTCTAGTAACTTTAGCACATTTACATCCATTTTTCTCCCAGCCCAGGGTGTTTCATGTCTCTGCCGGGGCATGGATTTGCACCAGATCCGTCGCAGGGTGACCCTGACGTTGCGCTGCGTGCACGACGAGAATGAGATCGGTAGCAGCCTCATTGCTGCGATCGGCAGCTGCAAAGCACTGAAGCAGCTACGATTGGATCTGGACACTACGATGAGCTCGGGAGGCTGCGGATTTTATGCACTGGGATGATTTTTTTGGGGAAAATGGGGGAACATGGGTGCATTCGCAACCCTCAAAATGGCACAAAGTGAGAAATGGAGCGGAAACTGTTGAAACCGCTTAAAACTACATACCTGTGCGATATGAATGATTACCTACTGAGAATGACCAACACATTTTGTGGAGGTAAATGACCAACAAAACCGGGGGATCAATCATTTAAATGGTGATATACCATACCGTACGCCGTAAATCACCAGGATAACTGATTCATAGTATATGTCTATGGTTCAATTCAAAACGATGAGAATGGATGCCACATAGCACCAAAATATTGGAAATTCACATCCCAACATGAACGATTCTTGCAATATTTTTGCGGTGCCAAATTAAGACGTGTTTTCTTGTGCAGGAAGGCAGATTTGGAGAGCAAATGAAACCAACAAATTCTGGTTGGTGGTTTGGAACCATGGAATTTTATGACTTTCCCATCATATTGGGAATTTCATCATCCCAACTGACTTTCACTCCATCATTTTTCAGAGGGGTGGCGAAAAACCACCAGAATTATGTGGATTTTCGCTAGAAATTTGATCCATTGAGGTGAAATGCTGGCAGCTGTGGCCCAGATGCTGCATGAACTGGGTCCTGAGCGACGTTTGCAGTCACTGACCTTGGGATATAGCTGGTTTTCTGAGGCATCAGATGAGACGTTGCATGAATTGCAAGTGACTTGGTTCACAAAGAGCCTCCGCGACGTTTTTTTTTTGTGAGATTTTTGGGTCACAAGTTGTTGAGGAGTAACAGGATTATTGTATAGAACCGATCTTCAAAAGAATCGATCCGAGCGCAGCAAAACTTGTATTTTTTTTTTCTCCCATGGGTACATTTCGGCCCGATTTTTTCGCGTGTCGTGTTGAGTTTTTCGGAAGAATTGATATGTCCAGTTCCGTCTGATTTTTTGTGGTTTTTCGGTATTTTTGGAAGAACCAGGACGTCCATGTGTTTTTTGAAGGCTGCCATCTCCGTCCTCCCCTTGCACTTCGTTGGCTTGCTGGCACCCCAAGATCCAGAGATAGGGTCACTGGAAAATGCCTGTAGCGTGCTGGGAAGAACTGTGGAAGAAGTGCTGGTGATGGATGGCTGGGATCACGATGGCTTGGTTTTTCCCGTCTTCCTGGAGGTTCGGGGCCCTGGGGGTTCGGGGGTGAGGCAAAACGATCAGCCAATGGCCCTCTGATCCTTCAAATTCCAAAAAATGTATTCAAAGATCTAAAAAATATCAACATATCGGAGGGGTTCATCCCATATTCATCCATATCCTAGTGTTTTTTCTAGACCTTATGAATTCCAACCAGTCTTCCAACCAGTCTTCCAACCAGTCTTCCACGTCCCCCAATCGGAAAAGGCCTTGTGCCAGTGCCCTCGCTTAAAGCGGCTGCATTTGATTGGCGAAGTCCCAGAAAAGCTGGACGTGGAGAGCTTTGAACAAACCTTGAGAGTCACTGGGCGAAATTTGGACCCAGATCATCCCTAACATAGATGGGTATGGGTCAATACCTATAGATACATTTTTAGTGGGATGAACATCCATTTACCAGCTATTTTGGGGTTCACTAGGTACCAGGGTTTTGACCCATCCCCAGATCAGTTTAGCATAGTTTAGCATAGTTTGACATTAATCGTTTGACCATCCTGGCATTTTTTGAGCTTTTTAAGAACCCCCCCCCCATGATGGGATATGGGATGATATGGGATATGGATGGGATTTTTTGAGGTGTGGGGATGATCGAGGATATCATTGATCCAGAAACATGGATTTGGATGAAATTTTCATTGCAAGAACATCCCGTCACCACGGGGAAATTGCCTCCAGTTGGGCTTCCGACTTTCCGACTTTCGGGCAGAATCCAAGTTGTATGTGGAGAAATCCCATATATGGGCAAACATATTGGGGAAACAGGGGGCAGTTAAGCTGGATGTGTGAAAGCAACTGACCACAACCAAGATAGTTTGAGGCTTTCAATCGCTGATAAACACATCTTTTCTGGGCATATCACCAACCCAATAACAGGCGAAAGACAACAAAAGAGGGAACCGTATTTCCTTGACATAGTCTGCAGTATTTATGTCCCATTCCTACTCTTTGTTTCCACATTGTTGATTGAAACGATTGAATACATGTAGGTCCTAAGGTTTCGATGACGACCAGCCCCATTTTATGCTGTTCTCTTGTGGATTTCCCTCATCGTCACCTCAGTCACCTCTCAACGCCTTGGAATCGACTTCAGGCCCGAGTCAGCGGACTGCCGGAGGTCTGTGTGAACTGTCCGCTGGGCATCAAGATCGCCAATCATACGCTGGGCTGATGCGATGCCAGGGCCAGCAAAACAGTGGGGTCGACTTTTGCTCGACATGACGATTTGAACAGGAAAAGATGACATTTGAATACATTGAAAAAAAGAACAGTTCCATGCTCCAAAAGTGCGACTGTTTTCGAAGCCCTGCACGGCATCGCTGTAGTTCAAATGTCTTATTTTTGATAGCTTCTCAGAAGCTATTGAGCCGAGCAAATGCATTTCCTTGCCGCAGAGTGGCAAAAGTGCAGCCCGAAGTCCGCGACGTCCGCGACATGTTGCGATGCTGCACCCCTGCAGAGCATGCAGAGCCCTGGACGACATGTTGGCGAACTTTGGCTCGTCCTCCCAGATGAAGACGCCGCCACAGCCCTGCTACAGTGGGGCACCTTCATTAGATCAATTTTTGGCAGCCAACTTGAGCATCATGACTAGACATCAATTGACATCATGACAACTCATTCAGGTCTCACAGAGTCAAAACCACCAGGACTAGACGCAATCAACTTGCTGTGCAAGCCATGTCTGCGTTTCTTTTTGATTTGCAGAAGAAGACGGAGGAGGCATGGAACGAATGGAACGAAAAGCCGTGGTGGATTTACATGATATTAACCTGATATTACCCTCTGGTAAACTAGCATAACTATGGAAAATCACCATATTTAGTGGGAAAAAACCACTATAAATGGCCATTTTCACTAGCTTTTTGTATGTTTACCAGAGGGTAACCCGAGAGAAGACATGTTTGGTCTTGTGAAGACATGAGGAATGTCTTGGAGTGCAGCATCTGCTGATCTCCGCGGAGTTACCCATTTGACTTTGGCCCCTCACGACCTTGGGCCGTCCAGCGAGTGGGCAGCTTCGGGACGAATCCCCCATTTTGAGATGGATCAAAACGAAAGAACAACATGCACCCGTTTTTCATTTTCTGTTGTTGTTGGGATGAACATCCAATAAAAAATCCAACAGAAAAAATAGCCATTTTGATCCATTTTTCAATCGCCGAATTCGCCAAATTTCCAGATCTTTTTTGGAGTCCGAAAACGCCAGGTCTTTCAGAACTATTTCGCCTTAACGCAGGCCGCCAGCGACAATTTGGCCAAGGAGGTTTGGGCACTCAGGTGATCATGGTGATCTCAGACATCTCAGGTCTTTTTTTCCACCCATAAAAAAACACGAATGACACGAATGACACACTGAAAAAAGGCACGTTTTTGTCGTGTCAATTTGTGACTAAATGGATGATGGGTTGTGACGGGATCTAGATGGAACTCAATCTAACTCAGTTTGAGAATTTGGAACTTTTTTCAGCCATAGATCAGGCCGTTTAGCCAGAAATTGATGCAACATATGTCTGAGAAGCCTTGCTGGATGCTGCGAATCCTCCAATATGACCGATATGACCGATATGACCATGGCATTCTCCAAACACATTCCGATCTGAGAAGGAAAGCGCCACGGGACTCGCAGAAGTATATAATCGATATTCACCTGCTGATATTTCTGGACATATTTTCACTCTAAATCTTCGTAAAAGTCAGTGATGCAAACCTAAAACCTTGGCCTTGGGTCTTGAGATGTCTTGAGGTTGAAGCAGTGACAAAGTGTCTATCTCAGATGATTTCGTGGCAGTGCTGTTTCCAGGTTTTCTAAATTTGGAAGTTGTAGTTTGGGAAGATTTCATGGTTTCTGGTCGGCAAGGGGAATTCTGCAATCCGTTGTTTTTCCCAGCAACAGCGGAGAAACTCCAGTCCATCACAGGATTCAAAGCGTCTACAGAGCGTCCAAAATCC
>Ga0126342_10011242_pt1 | contig 15995 bp, 5 predicted proteins | sample Cyp1metagenome_FD_92528 | JGI IMG/M metagenome (GOLD analysis project Ga0126342, IMG submission 92528) | Coral microbial communities from Lord Howe Island, Old Settlement Bay, Australia - Cyphastrea 1 metagenome | ecosystem: Host-associated > Invertebrates > Cnidaria > Coral ... | reverse complement strand
CAACTTCCGCTCCGCCTCGTGCGGGTACCACTGGTAATTTAATTCAATTGACCTGCAAGCTCATTAAACTCAAAACTTGTCTTGTCTTAACCTTTACCGCCCTCATTTTTTTCATTTTTTCCTTCTTTTCCATCGAAAAGAAGCCAGATAAATCTAAACCCCACCTTTCCGGACACCATTCAGGACTTGAGGAAAAAACTCCACCTGACCAAAGCAAAGGCGCAGAAGGAAGACCTGAGGAAGAAGACAGAGAAAAAAAAAAGCAGCAAGGGAGGAAGCAGGTCCGGAAGACGCTAGCCGCCGAGAGTTCTTGGAGGCACGGCGATCATAGAGACGTGCAGCAAGAGGTTCAGCTCCTTCGTCAGGATGTTCAAGGACGTGAAGTCGATGAACAAGCTGCACGAGTACTGCTTCTGTGTCGAGGAAATGTGCTGTCAGCGCTGACGCTGACATCCATGGTGATCATAAAAGTTCCCGAGAGAGAGAACTTCATCTTGAAGAAGATAGGCTGCGATTCTGCAGAGATCCCACGTGTAGTTTGCGAGCTTTGAGATGCAATAGATCGCTTGAAAAGATACTGGACAAAACCTGTCCTCCCATGAATGTGGACCAGGCACCTAGCGACCCCGCGAACTATGTAGGATAAACCCAAGACTCTCTGTGGATGGGCCAGCGAAATCCTTCACCACCTTGGATGGTTGAAACCCGCTAAATAATGGGATGTGCACCACCGTTTTTAACTGGTGCAGGATTTCGTTGGCCCATCCACCGTATTAAAGTGTGGCTGGTGTCCCAATGTTTTGTTTAACCTTTGGTTTCCCCTAGGTAACCCAACCTGGCGGAACATCTTCCGCATCTTCCAGAGAGGATTTGCAGCATTTGTCCCATGACAAAGTAAACGTAAACTTGCATGATTGCAATCTTACAGTTATGTCCCTTACCAGTTATAAAAGGGTTTATTTATCATGATAGCTACATAACATTCTATATATATAATTATATATTTAATTAATTATATAATTATATATATATAACCCTAGTTATAGGAGATATATAATCTCATTTAAAACTGTTAAGGGCCATAACTGTAGATATCGAGAGACAATGGTTCTTGTTATACCAGTGCTTGAGCACTTTCCGTCTGGTAAGTGCCTAGAAACCCATGTATAAGCTGGGGACATATACATATATATATACACAATGTTTTATAATATATCATATATATAATATTTAAAACAATATAAAATATATGATATATAATTTATATATATATAATATGTTTTAAATATATACTATATGTATAAAATCTATGCAATATAATATATAATATAAATTGTTTAATATATAATATGGACCGGAGGGGGGGAACATTGGTGCAACAACTTGTCCAATTGCTCCACAATGCAACAACTTGCCCACTCCATTGGTGGGTCAGCGGGTGTTTCTGTACAAGGACGCTTTGTCCGTCCAACACCCGCTGCCTCCTTTTGGACCGGAGGGGGGTGAGAACCATCATGCCTGACTGCAGCATGGCCATCACAGGGCTCCAATGGTAGCGGTGCAACACCCGCTGAAGCGGTGAAAAAAAAACACTCAATTTCCCAGAACCCCAGGAAACCAACAAATCACAATATCACAATATCCCAGACCCCCCAAACCACCAACCCAAACCACCACATAAGCCGAATCTGAAATATTATATATGTATATAATAGTTTTAATGTAATATATTATATAATATAGATTATTATTATATATTTCGTTTAATATATAATATATTACATTTGATATATTTTATATTTTCAATAATTCCCATGTATATAAAATATTTTATAATATAATATAGTTTAATCTAATATAATATAATATAATATTTAGTATCCCACACAACTGGCTCATTTCATATGCTTATTACCCAGGAACTGGGATGCACCTCAGTAACAAGGCGTTTCTTCCACCTCCGGTCCTATCAGGGGACTCTGCGCTTGCGCTGCGCGCTTCCAGGTGTTAGTTACCTCCATAGTTGTCACATCGTGCATCGGGCGCGGACGCACAGATCGCACAGGATGTCAGGATACCAGCTGTGACTTAGGATACCGTTTGGGTACCGTTTGGTGGTTGAATTAGTACAATGTGAGGCCCCCGTTCGATAGCTAAGTTGGTGCAAATAACTCCAATAACTTTGGTTTATGGTACTTATAACTATAGTTATTGGGGCTGTTAAACCAACTTATAACTGGGGGGCCTCACATTGTATGATTTAGCCAGATCCAACTGTGGTGAATAGTGGCCACCACTGGAGGAACATTTCTGCAGTAATTATACGTACTACATAATTATCTGGGTAAATAATAACGACCTCACTGTTCTCCCTCATTGGAATCATGGTTAGTAAGAGGAATCATCCCCAAATGGCCGAACTATTCAGGTTAGTTAATTCAGGTTAGTACATATGTATATATATATATACATATCTATCTATCTATCTATCTATCGATCGATCGATCGATCGATCTATCGATCTATCGATCTATCGATCTATCGATCTATCGATCTATCTATCTCTCTATCTATCTATCTCTCTATCTCTCTATCTCTCTATCTCTCTATCTCTCTATCTATCTATCTATCTATCTATCTATCTATATTATACGGATAAAATATAGTAACCTCACTTTTCGTGACGTCGGTGATGAAAATGGGATTGGGGGAATCATCCCCATAGATCGCCGGATGATGATGTTTCTGGACCCTTTGGAAAGTGGGAAAAAATGGGAAATCTTTGGAGAATTGTCCCAGTTTCTGGAAGATTTCCCGGATTTTCCCAGTTTCTGAGGTCCAGTTACATGTTTTACCCTCTGCTAAACGTTAAGAGGTTAAGAGTTTGCGACAGAGAAAATCATTATTTCTAGTAGGAATTAGTCACGGGCATTTCCACGTCTGCTAGCTTGGAAGTAGTGATGAACACACTCCTACAGACAGGACACCCACTGACAAAATTGCAGCAGGATGCCATCTGCCTGGATTGTTGGCCGAACTTGGCGCACCAGCATCGCTTGTCAGATTGATTTGCGATATTCATGCTGAGACTTGGTGCTCGTTGCCGAATCAGAAGTACCTACATACCCACCGAGGCACACGGCCGGGTAGTCCATTAGCAGATATCATTTTCCACATTCTTATGGCTGCAGTTGCCAAGGATATTGATGAATGGATTATTCAACATCAAGTGCATTTGGCAGTCCTACCGTCGCTCGAGGACTCCTTTCCCAGTGTCATTTGGGCAGATGACGTGGCCATTCCGATTGCCACAGACCAACCGCAGGATTTAGTGCCGATGTTGCTTGACTTGTTGCGCATGGTGCGTGAGTCGCTACACCTTCGAGGCTTTCAGTTGAATTTTGCAGTGGGCAAAACAAATGCGCTGGTGTCTTTTCGCGGCACAGGAGCAGGAGCCCTAAGATCCAAGTTTCAGTTGATTCCCACTCCAGGGGTTGACTGTGAATTTGATGATGGCTCCCATGCTTGGTTGCATTTTGTTCCAGCATATAAGCATTTGGGCACGATGCTTACTTCAGATCATGGGCTTGAGGTTGAGCTTTCTACACGCATCGGAATGGCTGCCTCTGCATTCACACACCTTGCGCGTCCATTACTTACTAACAGACATTTCCCCTCTGACATCCGCCTGAGATTATTTCATGCTTTGATTGTTTCTAAGCTTTTCTTTGGCCTTGGTGCTTGGCACACCTTGACGCCGAAGCAATTGCAGAGACTTACAGGTTTTTATGTCAGGTTGCTGAAGAGGGTCTTGCGTTGGCCAGTTGATGGATGGTCAAAGACCAATGCACAGGTCTTTGCCACGGCAAAGGTATTGGATGTGAGAAGCCGATTAGCCGTGGAACGACTGCTCTATGCACAGAGAGTCTTTTCGGTAGGTCCGTATTTCTTGCAGAATGCGATCCACTTGGAAGCGGCAGCTGTCCCTGATTCTTGGTTAGCTGGCCTGAAAGCTGATCTCGCGTGGATGCATGAAGTAAATCCAGGGGTACTTCCAGAAGGATGGCAGACCGATCTCACAGTGTTGTTTGATAGTTGGCAAAACAACGGGGGGCGTTGGAAAGCCCATGTGAAAGCTACTGCAAGAAAGCATCAATTTCAAGAAAGCATGATGACGGAAGTTGTTGTTATGCATAAGAACATCTTTGAACTTTTGCGGCAGAATGGTGCAAGTTTTTCTTCAGATCCCTTCCATCAGCAATTGGAAGAAGGTGAACAGAAGTGCTTTTGTGGGCTGTCATTTGCGACCCGACGAGGGCTTCTTGCCCATCAGCGGCGCAAACATCACCCCTTTTCCATTGAACGGCAGTTCTTGCAAGGGGCTGTTTGTCAGCATTGTGGTCGGTTTTGTTGGACTACACAGCGTTTACAGCAACACTTGGCCTACATCCCAAAAAAGCTGGGGTATAACCCCTGCTTCCAAGCGCTGCAATCACAAGGGAGAACTGTTGACTATGAAGCTGTTCGCATGCCGCAACATGTGTTAGGTTTGGCGCGCCGAGAATTTTTGCCTACTTGCGGACCACAGATCGAGCAGACTACCCTGCTTGCGAAGCAGAGGCAGAAGTGGCAGGCTGAACTGGACGCTTGCCAAGATCAATTGAAGGTGATTGATGAACCAGATGATGCACAAGAACGAGGAGCACAGATTGGAGATGCGCTCACGGCCTTGACCCAGCAATGGTTTCAGCTGCATTATCCATTAGGTGCCTCCCCGGAAGCTCAGCAGCAGCTCATTGATGGATGGATCCAAATCTTGTGCATCGATTTTGGGGAGAATAATCCTGATTGGGATAATTGGTTAGCTTTTGTTTTCTTGGCATGGGGAGACCATTGGCTACCAGACATCATTGCGGAGCTTTTGGATGGTGAAGCTGAAAAGGTGGTGGATGAGCTGTATGCCCAGTTTGCCACAGAACTGCCGCGATACCATACCTTAGCCCGTATTGCCTTTCTCGAAAGTAGCCTCAAGCACTGTGTAGAGGAGGCTCCGGTGCCCCATAGGCAAGTTGCCCGTGCAAGAACTCGGCACCCGAAAAGCACATCTAGAGTTCAACACCAGGTACATCGATCCTTTGGAGAGCAAGCTCATTGGCTGCAGTCTATTCGTAGCTGCCGCTTTGTAGATTTGCCACCTGAGGCTGTGTGCCCCCGATATCAACATTTGGATGATCCTCCTACATTTCTGGTGGTACACCTTTTTAGTGGCAGAAGGCGGGCTGGCGATTTTCACGCTGCTCTCAAGCAAATGGCAGATGACCGAGCATGGAATGTTGTCATTCTCTCCCTCGATACAGCCGTATCACTAGATTTTGGTGATCTGATGCAAGGCACTGCTTCCTGGGAGACCTTAGTCTCCTTGTATTTGTCCGGGAGAGTTGCAGCCACGCTATGTGGTCCACCGTGCGAGACCTATAGTGAAGCCCGTTTTACAGCCGCTCCAGATGGCGCAAAAAATTGGCCCCGTCCACTTCGATCTGCTGAACGCCTGTTTGGTCTTGAAGCATTGACTATGCGAGAACTCCGGCAATGTTCCATTGGTAGTGCTTTCTTCCTACAGTGTGTGTGGGTCCTTTGTGTGCATATCTCCCTTGGGGGGATGTTTGTAGCAGAACACCCTGCTACACCATTGGACGCCACCAGACCCAGTATCTGGACGAGTCCCCTTGTGCAGCTCTTGCTTCAACTGCCTGAGCTGAAGTTGCACCATGTCGCCCAATTTCGTTGGGGAGCAGAAGCAGTAAAGCCCACAGGATTGTTGGTTTGGGCTCTGCCATTTTTTCACCGAGATCTCTATGCTGAGACGATGCGTGACGTGGCAAAGCCGACATCAACAGCTATTGGTAAAGATGAATTTGGGCAATTTAGGACTGCTCGGCATAAGGAGTATCCGAGCCAATTTTGTTGGGCACTTGCTCATGCCTTCATCAAGCAATTCGATCGGCTTGTACATAGCCGTAGATTGCGGACTGAGATGCCCCCTGGCGCACCACTGAATGAGTGGATCTCTTCAGCTGCGCGCGCATGCGAGGTCATCAGACAGGGAGCAAATTGGCTTCCGGATTTCCAAGACCTCTAATTTGATGCAAGCCAATGTGCGGCAAGGGAGAGACCCTTTGAATGCCTGAAATGAAAATGAAAAAATAGGTAAGTCAGCGAAAAAAATGGGCCATGTGAAAAATAGTGAAGTGTTAAATTGCCAGATATGTCCAGCTGAAAGGCTGAGAGCTGATTTTGTGATGGGGAGCCAAGTCTAGGAGCCAAAACAGACTCTGCGTCATGATGATCTCCCGATCTTACGTATCTTCACACCAGTGACTTATTTGTGTAAATGTTTTTTTGTGCTGGAAACAACATGGCATTTCCTAATCAGAAAACAACTTGCAAACAACGAAAGAACGGATGACACCATAAATACGGTTTTGTCTTAGATAGTGACCTCACAACGACCCAAACCAGCAATGATGCTTGGGATGAAAAGTCTCAGAAATTGTGATTTAAACCTCGGGAACCAATATGATTTGCGCAGAAGAGGTTGGGACCCATTCATTGATTGGAGACGGATTTTTGGGCAAATCCACCACATGTCAACCTCCTTAGGTCCTATAATTAGTATTGAAATATTTGAACAACAATAATCCAAAGATCCATAGTAACTAGTTCAAGAGTCAACATGTGTTGTGGTCCTTTTTTTGTTGACTTTCCCTTAGGATCGAGTATTATCACTAAGTTATAATTTGATGAGTTCATCACGAAGCATTAAACAACATTAAACCACTATTTTTTAAAGCCCACGAGTGAGTCATTATAATGTGATAACATCCCCAAGCCCATCAATGGACTTCACTAAGCCACGCCAATGATGGATTCCCAGGATTCCCATAGGATTCCCATAGGATGGATGCTCCCATTGGTATACAAAAAGCGAACTGGAATTTATGGTGATTTTTAAAAAGTTGAAAAATACAACTGCAAAATGTTTGGATCATGTGGCAAATCCAGTTTCAAGGGAACAGACATTGTGCCAGAATCCTGTTGGGAGAGACTAGTTGAAGCCTTACAATCGATGGCTGAACAGAGATCCATACTCCTGTTCTTCGACGCTGCACTGGCGCTGAGCCCTGAGGGTGCAGACGCTGGGAAGCTACCTTCAAAGTACGCCACATGGATCGCGAAAGTTGGCGAAGTCAAGCTGTCAGCCTGAGACTTGTCAGATGACCTTGGCTGCGTGGATGACCTTGGATAGGGATCGCTCTCCCCCATGGGGCGCAAAAGATGATCCAATCATGACCTTCTGACCTGGTTGAAGACCATGTACGAGACGTTGCGCCCAACCATGGCCAATTACCATGGCCTGAAGTGCTCCAGAACTGCACTGTACTTGGTCAGGCAGTCGCAACTGCTTTGCATTCAGAAAATTAACCATCCCTAATATTGTCACACATGGATTGTGGATTCATCTATGTAAGCGTTTACCAGAGGGTATCCTCATGTTAATTCCTTTCATTGATGGTTGGATCATGTTTGATCCCATTATCATCCCATTACACATGATTATATTATGAACATGATATCCCCATTGATCATACATGATATTCATTCATACTCACTATACATGATGTTCCCAGTAGGATATTTACTCTTCCAGTATTAATTTATATATATATGGCAGTGTGTCAAAACCTTGTACCCCTGGTGAACATCAAGATAGCTGGTAAATGGATGTTCATCCCCCTAAAAATGGTATTAATAGGTATTGATCCATACCCATATATACATATACGTATATTAGTATCCCATTTTATTCCCATCCTGAATGTTCGCTAGTCAGTTTTCTATCACTCCAGTCCCGCCAAACGCCTTAAACGCCCAGGACTTGAAACCCCAAAACGTGCTGGTCACGAGGCGGAAAACCCTCCAGTGATGTTTTCAAACCATCATTGGTACAAGGTGGTGCCCCCCCAGTGATGTTAGTTTATAACCCTCATGAAAAGCATGGGTATATCATATCTACATATATCTACCATAAACCCAAATTATTGGAGTTATCAACCAACTTAGCTAACTGTGGGGCAACACCTTGTACAATGTAGAGCCACTAGAATGGTAAGTATCTATGCTATATATCTTAATTAATGTTATACATTATGCGAAAACCATCATTCGATACTATAGATACAAAATTAAGATACAGGACAGATAGGTTGCCTTTGTGAACAAACGGGGCTTTTTGTCAAGCTCCCCTGGGCGGGTGTTCCATTGCGATGTATGACTATGACTATGAGCCAGGAAGAATGGGGTTGAAGTTTGAAGCCAAGAATCCACATGTGCTTATGTGGTGGTATGGGTTGGTGGTGTGGGGGGTCTGGGAATCTGAAGTTTTTACACATGTTTTTTGAAAACACGTGGTTCAAGTAGTCTGAAAAAAATGGAGTTGGATAAGTTTATGATGCGATTTCACGAGGTCACGACGAGGTCACACCTAATTATGTTGGTTTACAGGAGGATATCCAGGAAAAAAGTTTTTTTTCACGGTGAAACGGACTCATGGTAAATAAAGAAATACAGATGATCCCTGTTTGCGGGTTTGGTATCCCAAGAAATATCAGATATTTCTGGGTAAATCATAACGACCTCACTGTTCTCCCTCACTGAAATCATGGTTAATAAGGAAAATCATCCCCAAATGGCCTTAATTCAGGTTTGTGAATTATTATTATTTATCCAGATATTTTGGATAGTTTGACACTGAAAGTTCCCACATAAACCATGGGTAAAAGCATCAATAGTCGAAGCTTGACACACATGTTGATGCCCAAAATAAGAGTTTTACCACATTTCTACATTGTGGGGCCCCCAGTGATGTGTGTTGCTTTATAAGCCCCATCAACATCCATTGACTATACGTAGTTGTAAGTACCATAACACCATAGTTATTGGAGTTATCTTAACCAACTTAGCTATAAATAGGCAATAAATCCTATTAAATCCACATTTTTCTTGGATAAATCACCATTTTCCCATGGTTTTCCTACGTTTTTTTCCCCCAGGGTTTGAAACCACCGTGTTTTCCCCCGACGAAAGTCGACGCCGAAACGCCAAAAAAAAAAACGCCAGGCCAGACATCAGCCGCGACGCGGGCAATTCCTTGCGCATCAGCGTCTCGGCGCGACGGTTTGCAAAGTCGGTGAGTTAATAACTCAGTCAAATATAGGCAATATATGGTAATCTATAGTAAATCTATAGTAAATCTTTGGTAATCTATAGTAAATCTATGGTAATCTATGTATTATATTGTATTATATATACAATGTGAGGCCCCCAAGTTATAAGTTGGTTTTTAAGCCCCAGTAACTATAGTTATAAGTACCATAAACCATAGTTATTGGAGTTATAAACCAACTTAGCTATCTTGGGGGCCTCACATTGTAGGGTTGATTGTGCTGGCTATCTAACTGGCAATAAACGGATTATAACGGATTTACCTGGAATGGGTGATATGAAACCATCATAGGGGGAACAATGGAATACTGGTTGGTGGTTTGGAACCATGGAATTTTATGACTTTCCATTCAGTTGGGAATGTCATCATCCCAACTGACTTTAACTCCATCATTTTTCAGAGGGGTGGGTCAACCACCAACCAGATAGGGTTTATTGTGCTGATCAGCATAATCATACAATGTGGACCCCCCTAGATGTTGTTGTTTTTACAAAACCCATTAACTATAGTTATATCTACTATATCCCATAGTTGTTGGAGCAGTTAAATGTTAAATATGTATTTTGGTGATGATCATCATATATCATCATAATCATATACTATGGTGATGGTATATGTTTACGGTAAAGATGATATATTAGAAACAAATGTCAACTTGTTTTACCTACTTAAAGTATCGAAATGTGGTGATTGTCCATAGTTATCTTAGTTTACAAGAGGGTATATTGTATTTATGTGGGTTGATCAACGTAACTCAGGATGTAAGTTGTTTTATAAACCCCATAAATATGCATGAATACTATAGTTATAAAATGTTATAGGGACCAAACATCATAGTGAAATAGGAATTACACACAGGTAACTAACATAGCTATTGAAATTTGCCATTTAGTTCGTTGATTTAGCCATCAACAATGGTGATTTTCCATAGCGAACTGTTAGTTTCCCAGGGGGTAAATATAGGGTTTATGGTGATGATCATCATATATCATCATAGTGATAGAAAGTTTGTTAGTTAATAACTCAGTTCAATATTAAATAGGGTTAATGGTGATGATCATCATTGATACAGTCATAGCTAGATGGTTGTATTTTATTACCACATACCTTCTTCTAGTTTGGGATTGTTTGGGTTTTGCACACGAATAGCATGTCTGGTTTGCGGCTTTGTCTAGTGACCCAATTTTGAACTCATCAAGTTTCCATTTTCTTGGGATATCTTGGGACATCAGCAATATCTTAAACATATGGCTCTCGGTATGTCCAGTATGCATGTATGTATAGGTCAAATTTCCCAAGCACTTTGTAAATAGTACCACATATAAAGATTTACTTAGATCTTGCATATATATGATAGTACTTTGTGAATAATTCTTGAATGTTTCTTGTTTGAAATTCAACTACCCTTCCTGGTGGCTCATCCCACGGAGCGTAAGTGAGTAAAAAAAAACAGTTATGTTGGTGGAGTAAACCTACTTATCCCACACACATAAGTGGGATATAACCCACTTACGATTCGTGGGATGAGATGCGCCATCAAGTAAATCAACAGATTACGATTAATTAAGTACGAATGAATATCCACAGATGTTTAGCATGTAACAGTTACAGTGTTTTTTCTTCGACCATACTGTGGATGGTTGCGAAATCCTGCACCACTTGATAGATGGTGCACATCCCACTATTTGTAGGGTTTCAACCATCCGTTTGGTGGTTTATCGGATTTCGCTGGCCCATCCACAGTATCTTAACATATATATATATATTATAGATTACCATAGATTTACCATAGATTTACCATATTTACCATAGATTTACCATAGATCAACCACCAACATATAACTTCACCAGTGATTTCTCGCCCGAAATCGGCCTCGCGACCGCGGGTAACGCGACGAGGTGATTTCGGGCTCTCCTGTGAGTTCGAGGAGGGACAGACGTTGACTGCACAGGCAGCGACCGAAGAAGAAGCGACTGGAAGTTTTGTAAAGTTGGGACTAAACCAGCAATCACTGGTTGGTGGTTTAGAACCATGGAATTTTATGACTTTCCATTCAGTTGGGAATGTCATCATCCCAACTGACTTTAACTCCATCATTTTTCAGAGGGGTAGGTCAACCACCAACCAGATCATGTGCAAGTATCTGCAGGTAGATGGTACTTTGATACTGTTTATCTTTCGCAAAACACAGGGGATACAGACTGATCAACGAGAATTTGGGATGATCATAAACTCAATGATTGGGATAGGCCGAAATGATTGAGTTGAAACATCAACCATCAATTCAGTCATTGAGTTGAATTCAACCACCATTTTGGGATGATCATAGGCCGAAATGATTGGTTTGATGTTTGATGTTTTTTCTAGTTTTGTGGGTTCCGTTGGTACCCTGTATACCCAATGTTTGGGTCGACCCAATTGCTTTTTGAATCCATTTATGGATGCAGAAAGGAGCTCCAAAATGATAGGTGTCCGTCGCTCTACACCTCTTTCATAGCTAGTATCTTAAGGTGAATATTAAATATATATATATGTATATCCAATGCTTAGATTGAGTCTAAACCAACTTGGAACTGGGAGGGCACTTCCTGTAAAGAATGTTTCCCACTAAACATGGTACTTGTCCATGGCTGCTGGTTTGCCCTACCCACTCTGGCCGGATTTGACTCAAGAATGGATTGAAACTCAACAAATGGATCATTACCATCTAAAGCATCATATATGCGATAACAGATCTGAACCAATACATATATATATATACATATATACACATGTTTTTTTGTTAGCAAATTTGTTGTTATCCCAAATAATGATGAATAATGAATAGTAGTCTTTAAATTAGTCTACATTATATAGACCCAGTGAGTCTGTAGCTTAATGGACCAGTATATATCCAAATTTCCAAGACACAATTATTAGTCGATATTAGTCATTCAAGCATTACTCCATGAATCAATGAGTCTATGATGTTTAACCGCTCAATTTATGGATATTGCTCATGTCTGATTGACTTTTGATACATCATATTGGATCTTCTGCTGCATGTCGTGTTTGATTTCACGAATATAGGAGTTTGGCGCTAACACTCCGTAATATTTCATGAGTGTTGACTCGTGGCATGCAAATCGTGCTGCCACCATGCAATGAGTAGACGACTAGAACGAATTTGATTCCCTGCATCGTGCATCAAGCTAGCCTTCTCTTGGCGTTGGGTGTGCGTGGCACCCCTTTCCGTCGCTTGTGCTGGCACTGTGGAACAGAAGGAACCTTGCTATGGGCCGTAGCTTCACGTTTTAGTCGGGCTTCAGACCCCTCACCGGGAGGAAACGGGCAAATTATCACGACCTCACTTGCGACCTCACTGGAATCATGGTTAATAAGGGGAATCATCCCAAAATGGCCCAACATTTCAGGTTCGTGAATTATTATAATTTGCCCAGAATCTGATACCCTCTGGTATTTTCACACAACTATGGAAAATCACCATTAAATTAATAGGTAAATCAACTATTTCTATATGAATGAATTGAACAACGTGTTTCCGTTTGAGTATGAATCGATGTTTGGGATATCAGAGCTGCTGTTTCTGAGTTTCGTCCTACGAGGTGCTCCAGATTGTCCAGTTGGTGTTTGTTGCTTAGCCATCTATAGAGCTGATGTATAACCGTTATTTGAACCATGACTATGTTTGAAAGCAACTAGGAGCTTTATGTTTTTAGATCATAAATTATCTAACTATAGAGTTATGTGTGATACATGTTACAACTATAGTAACTATATCTAACATTTAGATTTTAGATCATAGATTATGACAACCAGATGTTAGATCTTACAACTATAGTTAAATGTTGGATAATCTATGATCTAAAAAAACTACTATACTAACTATGTTACTAACATAGTAACTATAGATTTTGCTATCCGGGATCATGGTGATCACCCAACGGTTGGATCAGGTGGGCACAACGGCTTACATGGCACCTCAGGCGCGAGTCGCGGCGTAGCGGCATAGCTGTAAAAAATAGTGATTTAATGGTGGTTTAAAGGGATTTATGGTGGTGTTTATAGTGGTTGAATGGGATAATGCTACAGTAATAATACAACATTATAAAATACTATAGTAAAAACAGTAATAATAGTATAATACTACACTACAGTAAGCAAATCTTACTTTGAAGTGAATGATATTAAATACTACAGTCATTTTAATTTAGTTTATACCCTCTGGTTATTTAACATAGCCATGGTATAGATGGCCTATTGAAATAGATGGTTTACCTGGGTTTACCTATTAAAAATGGGTGGATCTTTCCATGGCAAACTGTGAATGTCATAACCAGATGGTAATGGTGATTATAGAGGTTTACTCAACCAAAAGCAGGCACGTTCTTGAAAATGGTCCAGAAATTTAGTGCGTTGATTTACCGAACTTGAAGATGGTGATTTTACAGTTCACGAACTGTTAGTTTACCAGAGTTTTTTTTTTTTTATTTTGGTGTCAAGACCATGATCTCTCAGTTGCCTGAAAAGAGTGCCTGAAAAAACTATGGTTTATGGTAGATACAACGAACTAGTTCATGGGGTTATATTGATAAACAAACTTAATGAGAATTTCAGGATCCTAAATGGAGCTGCGTTAGTACCATATTTCTGGCCATATTTGGGATATTCCCTAAAATTTAGGCCTAAAAAATAGGCCAAAAATCTATGGTAGGTACCTCCAATTTAGGTTCCTGACATGGCCATTGACAAGATCTCTTTGTACATGGCAATCCCCAAAAAGATAGAACAGCATAAAATTCTGTGGCACGATAGTGTTCGATCGTTTCGGGGTCATGATGTATGTATGTATTATATTGTATTATATATACAATGTGAGGCCCCCCAGTTATAAGTCGGTTTATAAGCCCCAGTAACTATAGTTATAAGTACCATAAACCATAGTGAAATGAGAGTTATTTGCACCAACTTAGCTATCGAGCGGGGGCTTCACATTGTAATTATGTTTACAGTAATAGGTTGTAACGACTTCACATTGCGACGTCGCTGGAATGATGGTTAGGATTGGGGGAATCATGCCTTAATGGCGTTATCTGAGGTAATTGGTCATTCCTTGCTTGCGGGGGCTGGCCGGCTAAAGGGAAGATCGTTGGCGTTATTTCAGGTTGATGAACATTGCATTTGCTCCATTTATATTATTATATACATCGTTTTTAATTGTTTTAATTTATTTATATATATAGAGTTTATAGAGAGGTATGTTTAATTGCATAGAATACCGTACACTGAACCTGGGGTACACCTCCACAATAGCTATTCTGGTAGAGCAAATTCATGATAATTCGCAATGTATTTTCTAGTGCGCTATTTGCAAGACAAGCTCATCGAACAACTTTAAAGATCATCGATAGGATGCAGACGACTGTCATTGTTTCAAGGACAGTTACAACCATTTACCAAGTATAAATGGTGATCTGGCTGGTGGTTTCAAAACATTTGGATTATTTTCCATTTCATATATGGGATGTCATCCTTCCCATTGACGAACTCATATGTTTCAAGATGTTTATTGCACCACCAAGCAGTCATTATATCTCCATTGTATCAACACTTCTGGTGCTGAAATGTAACAAATCATCGTTTATAAGTCAGTGAAATGACACCAGCTGGAGATAAATAGTTTTTTTTGAGTGACTTTTTTCTGGTACAGGACCATGACTGTAGATCTATAGCTTCATGCAGAACCAAAGCTCAAAGCTTTGTACACTTAAATAATGTTACCATCTGGTTATGACTAACTATAGCGAACTGGAAAACCCCAACCATAAATGGAGGTTTCTAGCTGGGAAACTCATCTATTTCGATTAGGGCCATGGCTTCCATGGCTATGTTAAATATGTTAAATTACCGGAGGCTAATGGTGCATCTGGATACCTGAAGCTCACCCTGGAGCTTTCCAAAAATGGGGGTAGCCCCAAATCATCCATTGAAACAAACAATGGTATATATATATATTGCTAATCTGGTTTCATCATCCATTTAATACCTGGGATTTTCTATTATAAACCATCCAGCTATTGGGGTACCCCCAGTGATGGAAATTATAATCCATTTTTTGGGGTCAATGGTTGATTTGAAATAGGATGGTTGATTGTCCATTATTATTTTTTCAACCATCCATCTTTGGAATTCCTTATGGAAACCACCATATGTCCTATGGCCTATGGTTTTCTTTTCGGGCATGGGTCAAAACCTTGATACCCTGCAGGATGGGGCCCCCAGTCGAGTTCGCGCTCAGTTGCCTTATAAGTGGCTGAATTCCATGGTTTATGGTAGATATAACTATGGTTAATGGGGGTTATATTGGTTTATAAACCAAATACCCTGGCAATCAAACCAAATACTGTAGCTGGCACAAATGGAAGGTAATCCTCCCATTCTGCTGTCCGGTCCAAGACAATGATGGTATCGATATTATATACCAGTAGTACCGCACAAGGCGGTGGCGGAAGTTTCAAAAATAGGAAACCTATAGGAGAAATTGGTTGTTGTGTATCAGGGATGGCAGAGCGAAGCCACTGATGGACAGAAAGGTGGTTGGAGTTGTGTTTGCTGGAGTGGTTGCAATGGTTGCAGTGGTCACCTCACCCACAACTGCTGGATGTAGTGTGATGTACTGCAACTGTAGTTGTAGTTGTAGCGTAGTGGAGT
>Ga0126342_10011241_pt1 | contig 15996 bp, 16 predicted proteins | sample Cyp1metagenome_FD_92528 | JGI IMG/M metagenome (GOLD analysis project Ga0126342, IMG submission 92528) | Coral microbial communities from Lord Howe Island, Old Settlement Bay, Australia - Cyphastrea 1 metagenome | ecosystem: Host-associated > Invertebrates > Cnidaria > Coral ... | reverse complement strand
TCTTCCCCATTGAATGTAGAAGTTTAACGGGGGTGGGACATTATCTTCCTAATTGCATGTAAAGTCAACCCAATGGTAGGGTATAAAAGGGGTGTGGGCGAATCAGGGTGTTTGCGCGTACAATTACCCTCTGGTAAACTAACATAGCTATTGAAAATGGCCATTCATAGTTGATTTACCCATTAAAAATGGTGATTTTCAATAGCTATGTTAGTTTACCAGAGGGTATAAATCACCATTTTGAAGAACGGAAAATCATCGAATTAAAATGACCTAAATGGGTCATGGCTTCCACAGCAAACTGTTACTTTATTGAAGGGTATCTCCCATTCATATCCCCATTTTAAAAAGTTGTTTCAGTCAAAATATTAAAACACAAAAAAACACCATATATCATACACCATCATCAAAAATCCCAACCTTTTCAAAAAATAATGCTAAATGTCAAACCCGACGGAAAACCATCCTATCCCCTACCCCCCCCAAAACCACCACAAAACCGGGTGCCTTTGGTGTGTGGCATGTCCAACTCCCCCAACTCCTTGCGCCAGAGCTCCTCACACTCTCCACGCACCTGTGAGGTGAAGGGTCCAGCCTCAAAGCACGCTTTTCGGTGGCGCTAAAAAAAAAATAATAAAATAACTATAGTAAGTATAATTTAATATAACTGTCTACTTATAAATCACATTTTTTCAAATCATCCCATCCCCCTGAAATTTTGATGCCACAGCCCAGTGGGATTATTGCGCTCATCCCATGGGGCCCTGCTGGGTTCCCCAAACATAGGAGACCATGCCAGCGGCCACGATACAGTCGCCCGGCAAGAGGCCCAGTTGGGCATTCAAGTCCTGGCAGATCATCCAATTTTCTATGGGAAATTTCAGGAGCCTATTTTAAAACGAAGGTACTATCTATCTATCTATCTATTCTAATCTAATCTAATCTAATCTAATCTATCTATCTAAATCATATAAAGCATCTTGCTGTGATTTCAGGATCCTAAAATGGAGGGACTGAACCATAGAAAGCATATTGTGGAAGCGTATCCCCTTACCATAGCCCTTATAATATATTACCTCCGATTTAGGTGCCTGAAATGGCCCCTGACCATTGCCACGGCCAACATAAATCGCGGTAATCCCCCGATTTATGACACGAAGCCAGATCTTACCCCTGCTTGTACACATTAAGCAACAAACCTCCCCAAAGCAGGAGATGATCGATTTTCCGATTTGACATCGCATGATCACGTTTGATCAGTTTCCAATGAATGGTGTCCGGAGTGTAACCTGCCGCAAACTTGGGTCTGATCATTAACCCTCTGGTAATTTCACAGTTCGCCATTGAACATTTGGCACATAGAAATAGCTATGATTTACCTATGAAAGATGGTGATATTCCAGTTCGCTATGTAAACCTTTACCAGAGGGTAAACCTCCATTTTAAATGTTCCTATGGCTTTCCCGGTAGGTTTTCCTATGGTTTTCCCAGCAATACCCTGCCCCAGCAAGGTCTGATCGTCTCTCTGGGGATACCCAGCGCCTGCACATTTTGTCCCCAGCGGGCTTTTTCACCTCCAAGACCGCCGATGAGTTTGTGCCTGAAGCAATGGACGTCAGGTACCATAAAAAGGTAAGAACCAACAGGATACTGTAGTTGTCATTATACATATATATATGTATATGTATATGTATATATATATGTGTATATATATATGTATATGTATATATATATATATATATATATGTATATATATATGTATATATATATTTATCATTATTATTAATTATTATTATTATTAGTATTATTATTATTATTACTATTATTATTATTGTTATTATTATTATCATCATCATTATTATATAAATATGTCATAATATCTGCAGCAAATTATAAGGTATGAACTATACTACAATCTAAATATTAACACTATTAACTGGATGATCGAAATTATCTGGATGATAACCGATGAAAACGGATGATACTCTAATAATATTGGTCGTGCCATCTGGTTATTTAATTTCATTTTCAATAGGTGAATAATAAGGTTTATCATCTATTTCTATGGTCCATGGTATCCATGGCTAGAATAAATTACCAAAGGGTAATATCTATATATATTGCAGCCTATATGCTGTCATACATTGTCATGCATTTATGTCTATTTTATCCATTATCTGCGTATCATGAGTATCTTCTCTTTCTGGGTAATCTCTTGAACACTTTTCTACTACTACATCAAATTCCATCATCATTATCGTTTATACATCTACTATGTACATATGTATATATATATATATGCCCGTCTATACATACACACGCACACACACACACATATGTATATATATATATATATATATGTCTAAACATGTATAATATATAATTATATAATATCATATATATAGGTGCATATGTTTTGGGGGGAGCTTGTTGTTGCGTTTTTTGGGGATGTGGTTTTGTTTTTCAGTCTGGGGCACATGTCCTTGCTATTTGCTACATGTTGGAGCTGAAATCTGTAATTTGCTGATTTCTGGATAGTTTCATTGCTCTTATACAACATTATCATCTTATATCATTTTGTTTTTTCATGTCTCATTGATGTTTTACTCCTTGTCAGCACGATAGTTGCAGCATACTGCCAAGAAACCACAAAAGCCAAAAGAACAAGAAGCCAAACACAACAAACGGGGAAAAAAAAAACGAGAAGAAGACAAACGCCACCAAAGCCTTACTATTTGATACTCTTTGGTCATTTTTAGGACTCAAATTATGACCCCGGTCAGCCCATCTATTTCCACCAGCAATTTACCTCTACAAAACATCTGAAGATTTACCTTAGTTCTCATTGGCTAATCATTCGCCTCACCCACAGGGTGGGGCCCCCAAGATAGCGTTCAGTTGGTTTATAAGTGGCTTAACAATGGTTTATTTGTGGTAGATATATATATATATATAACTATAGTTAATGGGGATTATAATATTTTATATATAGTTTATAAACCAATTTACAACTATATAAAACATATAGACCATCATAATCCCCATTATAACCATAATAATGGTAGGGTACTTATCACTGGGGGCCCCCATCCTGCAGAAATCATCCGAAATCTGGCAGTCTGGGTAGGGCCGACGCTCGTTGCAACTTCACCTCGCAAAGGTTCATGTCATCTTGGAGCTCCTGGGGGCCAAGGACTCCCAGTGGCTCTGCACATAGGGGATGGCCACAACCTAAACAGCCACTTTTAGGGATGAGGGAGCCATAAAAATATAGGGTTAACGGTTTACATCTTGAAAATGTCAATTTAACAAACTAATTGGATATGATATGACCGATATCAGTTTGCCAAGAGATACTCCCAATATATGGTTGTTTCAATGGGAAAATGCTTATAATTGATACGCAATCGCATTTCGGGATACCTTTGTTTCAGGCAAATCCAACTGGCTTTCTCCCCCCAGCAAGAAACCCATTGTTGTGTGAATTGCCCCTTACATCCCATTGTGGGAGACATGGCCCATATGTCGAAAAAAAAATGTTTTATTATTATTATTTTTTTTTTAACACGACGATGAAACAACAACCCAGACCAAACTATTTTTGTTACCGTGACTTTGATCCATTCCCATTTTTCAGCCCTAGGGTCCTTCTGCTTCTGCACAGCTGCATTGAACTCCGCCTGCGAGAGATTTTTCAGAAGCGACAGGAGCATCAGCAACTCCCTTCATGGACCAAGTTTTAGGGATCCCCTTAACATCTTTTACCCTCTGGTAAACTGTCCCATAACTATGGAAAGATCCACCATGTTTAATGGGTAAATCCACTATTTCTATGGCCATTTTCAATAGCTTTTTGTATGTTTACCAGAGGGTAACAAGAAGAAAGACTCACACCTCCAAGGCTTCAATCTTCGTCCTGAGCGTTGGACGGCTTGGACTCCGCTCTCATCGTCTTTTATCTCGACCCCTGGTGGGCCTAGTTGAACTCACCAAAATGATGGTGGGACATGTTGGGTATACTAAGTTCAATATAGTTACCCTCTGGTTATTTAACATAGCCATGGAAAATGGCCCATTTATAGATGGTTTACCTATTATAAATGGTGATTTTCCATGGCTATGTTAAATAACCAGATGGTAACTAACCCTGCATCTATTCTATGTGAGTATACTTGTTATTCACCCACATCTTTTGGCCGCTGAACACCATCCCAAGTCTAAGCTGTTCGATGAGTGAGACCACATGTTTCTGCCCAACCCCCGATTTTCTGATGGTGAACCCTTAATAATTCTCTCTCCCTATTACTAAACACCCCCCCACATGGTACGCACGGTGATCTATTTTTATTCTTAGGGGTATTTTGTATTAGGGCGCTCCTAATACTCCAATGAAAACCCTAATAATAAAAAAAAAACGATTTCAAATTTGATTAAATCCCTTACTAAGATCTATATAAAATATTGCCAACAACTGGATTTTGAAGCTTCCCCCTAATATTCCAATGAAAACCTTAATAATAAAAATTGAAAATTAAATTTGTGAGATGGGACCCTAATAAAAAAAAACCTCTAGGTGGCAATCTATTTTATTAATAGGGGGTTGAACGCATTGGTTCACCATCCTGTTCTTCTATTGATTCTCAATTACTACAATTAAGAATCCAATTGTGCCCAACCAAAAAAAATACGGAAGTGCCACACCAATCCTTTCTTTTTTTAATTTGGGGGAGTTTTAGTAATAGAGGGGATTATATACACGGGCTGAAAATCCCAAGTCCAAGTTGTCTGATGAATGAAACCTATGCAAACCATCCGTTGTTCTGCTGAACCCAGATTTCTTCTGCTCAATCTCCTTATTCTCTGGTTACCCTCAACATGGCTAGCCGTAAAATCCATGAAAATCCCTCATTTCTATATGAATGTGTCCATTCAAACCTTCATTTATAAGGGATTTCCCGATCTTTTCCCAGGTGTTTTTCCGATGTTCGGATTCAGCCGCGGCACTGAACTTCCCGAAGCCTGGACTGAGCGGCCTCCAGCTTCTCCTGGACAAGGGGTTGGATGGTTGGTTAATGTTGGTTAGCCAACTGGTAAACATACAAAAAACCTATGGAAAGATCCACCATTTTAGATGGGAAAATCCACTATCAATGGAAAGATCCACCATTTTCTAGCTGGGAAAATCCACTATCAATGGAAAGATCCACCATTTTTAATGGGAAATTCGGAAAATCCACGAACTAAATGGTTAGTCAACTGGTTTAGTAGGGAAAATCATAGGAAAACCTACCGGGAAAGCCATAGGAAAATGGAGGTTTACCCTCTGGTAATTTAGCATAACTATGGAAAAATCCACCATTTTATAGCTGGGTAAATCAACTAATGTGGTTAAATATTAGGGGGATTGGGATTTTTCCATCAATAATTGATTCATGTGCAATTCCTTCGGATATTATTTAATGTGGTTAAAACAATCACAAACCACCCATGACTGGGAATGGTTTATAGCACCTATTGATGGTGATTTGGGGGATGGTTTATTATTGTTTTAACCACATTATAGTGTTTATGTAATATTAATTAGTGGTTAGTGGGATATCCACCACCATAGCTAATTGTTACTGATTATCAACTATAGTCGTTAGTAACAACTAACTATGGTGTATATGTATATAGTATAATTATATACATAATTAACTATGATGTATATCATCCCCCCGACTTATGGTGAATATAAATGGGTTATACGTAATAATTCACCATTATCAACTATAGAGTTTTTGTGATATTTTGATATAACACAATGATGGATATGAAAGAATGGTATAATACCAGCTCCGTAATGGGAACCCACACCCCCATTGTATGGTTCCAAACATGTGATTTCTCTACTAAACCATGGAACTTCCGTTTCTCACTCCATGTTTTTGTAGTCTGCGCATCGCAAATGTCACGATAGTTTCCAATGTACCCATGATATAATTCTGGTTCACCATGAGGTTCTTAGACTTTGAGGCGAAATCCCTGTTTATGTCATATATTTTCCCCATGATTCCACCCAAATGGCGAACGAAATCTCCAGTGCTTTCGAAAAAAATAGAGCTACCCACAAATCACCGGTAATTTACTAGTAATCTCTAGTACTGTAATGTCCAATATCTCTAGTGGTTTCTTAAAAAAAATACACATCATGACCCAGCAATTTTTGGATTTTCCATGAACCATCCAGCTATTGGGCTACCCAAAGGTTTTTCCGACATCGCTCGCACGCTCCTGGCATTCCGCCAGCTCGGATTCCGCTTGCTTCAGCAATTTTCTCTTTGGCCTCGGGGTGGCCGGAAGTGGCCGGTGCGGAAGAATGCTTACTGTAATGATGAGTATATATATATATATATCATATATATATGATTATACTGGGGGTATAATGATGATTATATTATATCATTATAATATGTGATTATAGTGGAAAGACATGTGCAGCAAATACTGCTTCAACATTGGTGTTGTTCTTTCATTTTGGGGGGAAACGCAACAGTTGACAGCACAAGTTGGAGGAAATGATGATTGTTTAGCATTATAAGTACGGTACAGGCGGTATAGGGATTTCCTGCAAGATGTTGCATTTGTGTTTATGACTCCTCTACAAAATTGATTGCCTTGGGCATCTTGGGTGGCCATCCCCTTGTGCTTTTAAAAAGTGCAGTAAGAATCCAGTTGCAAGAGGTGTAAACCAATACTTAGGGTTTGCTGACAATGGTTGCCAACTGCTTGACAAGTAAGCCATAGTCCGAGCCGGTTGCCAAAACACCGTAGCGATTGGACACCTATGTCTATGCGGTGGCTTTGAACATATCATGCCCCGCTCACAAGGTGATGGCCCTGTCTGTTAGGTTGGTTTACGGCCAACATTTCACTAGGCTTCATGATGGTTTAGGGTAGATATATCAGATTATGTTATAAGTTATATCATGTTATATCCTGATATGATCTATCTATGGTATATCCAAGTAAACCTGATCTATCATGGTATTTCCTGGTATAATCCAATCTTATTTGGGTCAACATGTCACTATCCTCAAAGGAGACCTCACCTGTTGGTGAATGTCTGGGCTGCCCGGACTCGACGGCCTTGGCCACGAAGTGGTACTTGTACATGGCACGCACCTGGGAAACCCAGCTGGACTGGCTGGGTCATGGGGGGCCATGCCTCGATGTGTTCTGAACACTGCATGTAGATGTAAAGAATAAACATGAGAATTCATGAAGTGTTCAGAATAAACTGAACACTCAGGTTCTTCTCAAGTTTGAGAAGCGATGGAAAAATGGAAGTTGCCAATTTTAGCTGAAAACATGGGATCCACTACGCCGCAGTGATCAACAGATATCAACAGTGAGAAACGGCCTTTCTTTCATGGCAGTAGCATCACCACTCCATCTCCACAGTGAGAAGCTTCCAGAAAAACTTGCAAATTACCCTCTGGTAAACTAACATAACTATGGAAAGATCCACCATTTTCATGCTATTAATTAATAGGTAAACCATCTATTTCGATTAGGGCCATCGAAAAACCATGGCGAACTGTTAGTCATAACCAGAGAACACAGCCCTGCGACCATCCCAAACATCTGAGATCACCAACCCAAAGACACAAGGCTTCACAGGCCACCGAGGCCTAATAAAACGCCGCTCCCAACATGAAAAACCACAACAGCCCTCCCAAAAAAGGAGAAAACACCGCGAAATGAAAGGGGTGAGTGAAACCAAACATGGAATGACAATGAATGACAATAAATGATACATAATGATACGTATCTTTGACAAGCGGTTGGCGGTTCACTTCGCCAGTGGATCATTGTTTTACATCAGCTGCAGTGATGGCCGAGGGATCCATGATGGTCCATGATGGATCATCCAATAACTGGGACTTGGCCAGAAAAAGTGGAATAAACTACATGGCGAATCCCAGTTATTGGATGATCATTGGATGTCCTTATTGTTATGGAATTTCCTTATTACATGGGAGATCAGCAACAAAAAGGAAATTCATCCCAGAATCATTGGATGTCATTCGAAATCATTCGAACAACCAGAAAATAACACACCATATCCAACATCCATTCAGGATTCTACCGGCATTCTACCACCATTTCCACCTTTTTTGACCATATCATGAGGACATCACCCGGTGATCCCAACGACCGGGCACAGGCCTTCTTGATGGCCGCGGGATCGAAATCTTCACGCTCGATATAAGGCGTGATGGTCTGGATGACCTCCACAGGTAGCGCGGCTAGGAGCTGGTAAGGTATGAGGTGTATACGAATAAATGCACATGGTATTAATGTAATTTACATATAACTTCACATTATATACATATATATATATAATATATATATGTACAAATATATATATATATATAAAAATATAAATATAATATGTATATATATATATATACATAATTATATATATATATATATATATCCAGTACACATGTTCACATCATATCTTGACCCCGGCACAGTATATCCCCACTTCTGTCGGCCACTTCCTCGCTGGTCGGATTCCTCGGCCTTGTCGGGGATATTGTCCTTATCAAAATCCATGAGATCCTCCAGGAGTTTCTTCGCATCCACCAAGACCTGGCTGGACCAAAACTTTGGGGAAAAGCCTTGGATTTTTTAGGGAGAAAACTGCCAGGAAAACCAGGGGAAAACCGTGGATGATCATGAAAGATTGATTGTTTATATTGTTTTAAAGTGGCGTTGAATTTCAAAAGGACACAAATGGTCCATACATAGCGGTGTTCAGCAACTTTTCCCATTTTTCCCTGGGTTTGAATGGTCAAACCGGTCAAACATTGGGTCGTACTGCCGTATTGACTAGTTTCACTTGAATATCGTTCAGGAGTATCTCCTCTCCCACCAGAAGACACCAGCAGGACCTGCTTCTGTGATGTCTCCCAGTAGTCCTGGGAATGGCGCTTGAACAACTCCAACTAATGACCTGAAAACTTCAAGGTGAAACCGTTGTCCCCGGGGCGGGGGCCCCATGAGCAACGTTCCAATATAGGATTTGAACAAAAACATATACACAAAACCTTACAAACAGTTGTGTGAACCAGTTTTGGATGGGTTGGTGACGGGGTTTGAATCTCCCAGAAGCAACCCATAGCTACCCACATAACTGCCAAAAGTCTGTAAACTTGTGATTCTCATCCTTTGTGAATCTTCAAAGTAGGGGATACATATATGCCGCACAAAATTTCATGAACCATGAATCCCCACAGGTGGTCTACATCCAATCGCCGACCCAGGGCCACCAGCCAGCTGTGTTCCCACCTCGATCTTCTTGGAAGGATTGTTGGGATCATTCTTCTTCACAGGTTTCAATTGGAACCTGGGCGAAACAGCTCAAAACCCTGCACCACCGGGCAGTTTCGGAGGTCGCTGGATTTCAGCTACTTCAACCCCAAAGTGAAAGTTCTTCCACGAAAATGGATCAATTTCCTATGACCCCAGTCTTAAGATTTTTCAGATCCGCCCCCAAACCAAAGTTCAACACCATGGAATTCTCACGCCTTAGGTCAAGAATTCACCCATCCACCATCTCGACCTCTCCACCCCCAGGACCCATCCCATCCCAAGGCCATGGAACATGATGCACACACCCTCGCAGGCCAGTCTCACACCCGCCGGTGGGTTGGCTAAAGCTTTCACCTCTTGGATGTGTTCCTGACGATGGGAAGCTTGAAAACCCCAGGACCCTCCTTTTCTCCATTGGTCCACCCCCAAAAAAAAAGAACATCTGCAGAAAAGGCGGTTATGTGGTCTTAGAGAAACCCATAGGAGAAAAAAAACAATCTGTTAAATTAACATAAGAACCTACTAAAATCATTAATTATATAGTTTTTGACGTATAAACAACAGAGAAAGCACACAGAAAGCCATGGCCTTCTTCAGCTTCTTCAAGCACTCAACAGCTTGATCCAAGGCTGGCAAGGCTTCATCGAGATCTCTTTGGGCATCGTCCTGCGGTAGCAACTCTCAACTGATATTAGGTGATAGAATGGGGGAATAGTAGGTACCTTCTGGTAATTTAACATAGCTATTGAAAAATATGAAAGTCAGTTGGGATGATTATTCCCAATATATGGAAAAATAAAAGCCATGTTCCAAACCACCAACCAGCGGGTATAAAGGGATATAGAACCCACTTAATATCGGGGGTGCTCTCTCTCTCTCTTCAGTTTTTCTGTTGGGCGTTTCCATTCAGGTGGGCGTTTCCATTGCGGCCAGAATGGAAACGCCGTTTCATGGGAAGCCTTTTTGCAATCAACCAAAGGGAATTCGGGACATCTATTGTGTTTTTTTCCTCCCCAAATATCCAACCAACTTTCCCATGATAAACAAATTTTGCATTAATCAAACTAAACCAACACATATTTTTTCCGCAACATGTTTGACATGTTCCCTTCACATTTTTGTTAAGATCCTCATCCTCCCAAGCCTCCCAAGCCCTGGACAGCCCACCTTAATGGCTTGCGTCTCTTCCGCCTTCAGCGCCGCGGCGGCTGCACGACGCTGGGACGATCAGGGGGAAGATCGATGGCAACTTGACACTTTCAAGCTTACCCTCTGGTAATTTAACGTAGCTATTGAACATGGCTATTTATAGTGGATTTTCCCATTAAAAGTGGTGATTTTCCATTGCTATGTTAGTTTACCAGAGGGTAGACTTCAAGATCTTCAAGAAGTTAAATTGATCATAACCCAATCAACCAAGTTAAATTGATGAAATTCATACATCAACTGATTAAACCTTGATGATCTTGATGGAGAATTGAATTATATAAATTATATAAATAAATACTGACAAGTGTTGAGTAGTTTTTTGTTGTGCCGACCTTGGCCTTCAAAATTATGGTCGGTTTTGCCGTATTTTTGCAGTGGAAAAATAGAAGGCAAGGTAGTCGACATGAAATTCATGAGTCGGAAAAATGGAAAGCACGACAAGAACATTGTTTATACAACTTGATTCATTTGCTGTGCCACATTTTACAGGTGCAAGATCTCAAGACTTAAATGATCTTCTCTATCTCCCAAAAGCCGCGACACAAAACCTGCGCAAACAGGATGTAGAGCCAAGACAAAAAGGTTGATTTCAACTTGAACAAACAACATGGTGAATTCACCAAAACGCATTGGATTAACATCAGAAAAAAATGAGAAATATACTACATGTAACACTCGCAGAGTCATATGGGTATGCGTCAAACTTGGGTATCCCAAATAATCAGCTGGTTGATATACTAAACACATATACCCTCTGGATCCCTCTGGTTATTTAACAGAGCCATGGAAAATCATCACTTTTACTAGCTACATCATCTATAAATGGGTCATTTCCCATAGAAAATGGCCTTATAGATGATTTATCCTGGTTCACCTATTAAAACATGGTGATTCTCCAGTTCGCTACGTTAAATAACCAGAGGGTTCGCCATCTGTGGTCCCCGGGGCTTTTTTCCATGTCCCGTGTGCCTTGCTGACTTCTTCGGCTTCCGCTTTGTCTTTGGTGATCACCACCTCGATTCCACTGGGAAACTCGTCATAGGCAATTGGGGTCTGTCTGAAAATGGGGTATAAACAGATGACCCACTGGAAAAATGGGGTATACCCCATCAAAATAGATGATTATACCCCATGTTCCTTATAATAGTGGCTCATTTCATAAGGAAAATGATGAACCGAACCACTGGATTTAGGGGGACCCAATTTTCAAACAACTTGGCAACTCAAGTGGCCAGTTTGCTTCAACTCTGATGGGCGTACCCCCTTCCGTTCACTCTAAACAACCGAATGCAATAATTAATATGTCAATAAATGAACATGAACAAAGTCAAAAACACAACACACACACATTGATATTAGTCCAGTCCATATATATATACATAATCTTGTATATAATCTTATATGTATAATCTATATATATAATCTATCTATATATATATGTATATACAAAAACAATACTCACACATACAGTAATTAGGTCGTTTTTCCCCATTGATAGCCCTGGCACTTTTCCAGTCTGAGCTCCAGGACCATCATCTCACTGACCTCCTTCTGGGTCTTCTCCAGCACAGGCCTCACGACAAAAAAAACGTCACGGGAATGGATGATCAATGGATATTAGAAAGTCTTATGATATTCTTATGATACCAACACATACACACACATATATATATTAATATATATATATTAATCTATATATATATACATATGTATATACATACGTATAACTACATATGTATGTATATCAATGAATCTTGTGACCTATGATATAGTATGATCAATGAATATCAATGAATATATCACATATTCTTAAGATCAAGCAATGATCACATGGTATTACAAAAATGGGAATGGACACGTACAGGTCAATCACATCTCAAACCTCCACAAGAAATCATGATATAGAGTAATTCAAAGGGGGAAGCCTTTGTGCCCAAGGCCGAGAATGTAAAACAACATGTTTGCTTCAAAGCTTTGAGACTAACCCCAGTCATTCAGGTCATTTTCGCTGGAAACTTGGGGTATCCCTGATGGCTTTCAACGAAATTTGAAATGCAGGGCTGGAAATTGGACGGGACGACAAAACATAAGCGGGTTTGGGGCACAAAGCCTTAACTTTGCTGATACAGGGCACAATTCGGTCAATGGCGTCAACAGTGCCTACATATGTTGATATATTGTGGATACCCTCTGGTAAACATACAAAAAACAATGGAAAATCACCATTTTCTAGCTGGGTAAATCCACTATTTCAATGGCAATTTTCAATGGCAAACTGTTAACGTTTACCAGGTCGGATAATAGCTGTGAACTCTTTGGGTTTCGGCACAGGTGTTTCCAACTGTGGGCAGTGAATATGTGGTTTACCCGCATCCCACTTCCTCAATCATGCAAAGTGGCTGCTAGCAAAGTCAGAGGGTCTACCGGTCTACCCCAAGACACAGAATGGTTGGAGTCTTGCCCACTGAACTGATGCAGAAATATGCAGAATCATTTAGGCAAATTTAGGCCATTAGGCCATTTGGTCGCAAGATTATATCTCGGCTGCAGGGTAAATAAATGATAAGATTCCCATCGTCCAACCCCTACTCCACCTGGCTCCCATGTTTCAGGCAAGCACCGCTCCCACCCCGATCCCTCCACTGGATAGGCCAAGGAACTTCTTCTCGACCAGCATCTGTTGAAGCCCTGCCACTTGCTCTTCTGCATCACCAATCTTTCCCAAACCTGGCTGCAGCAGCTGTTTTCCCTGCTATGGGATGGATCCGAGCAAATCTGTGTCTGAAAATCGGCTGAGTTGCTAGTCAAGTGACAATCAGCATGACAAACCCTTCAACCTGGATATTTCAGGTAGACTGGGAGACCCCATTTTCACAGCCACTCCCAGTTGGAATTCGTAGGTTGTTGGGACGGTCTTGGGATAACAGTTCGATGTGGAGTTTACCCACCATTTGCAGATCATTATCCTACAGGGAAACTTGGGAAACCATGGGGTTTTCCACATCTAACAGTAGGTTTCGCCCTGGGTTTCCCTATCTGGTTGGTGGTTTCAACCCCTCTGAAAAATATGAAAGTCAGTTGGGTGTATTATTCCCAATATATGGGAACAAATGGTCCAAACCACCAACCAGCTATAGAATTTTGATAGACTCCTGATTGCTGGACGTCATGCTTCGGGAGAGGAGTGTGGACTCCTCAAAACAATGAACCACTTATGGGCCACTTAAGGGATACAACCATAATGGGCGGCGTGCGCTATTCTCCTAACTAAAGATATCAAACCACACTAACATGCACAACATTTGATAATTCATCCCTTCCCCCTAATCTTAAATACCATCCATTCGAAAGCCTGGTAGAGTACTGGATCTCTTCCATTGGGGTGTCCATATTGGAGGCATTTAGGCCTTTATTTTTGGGTGGTGGAATGTGGAAGTATACTGGTAAAATCTCCATAGTGGATATTTACCAGAATCATGGGGGACTTGCAGCTTTCATGGTAAATCCCATTCTATCCTATAACACCCTTCAATTTCCAAATCCCATTGCTCTCTCTCTCTCTCTCTCGCTGGGCGTAGCCATCTAGAGACCAAGGCACTTCAGCCCAGGCCGAGCGACTGAAACGCGATCATCTGCCATTGCTCTCTGGTAATCAAACATAGCACTGGAAAATCCACCATTTAAAGATCTTAACACATAAAAATCACCTTCATGATTTTCCATTGCCACGTTTGACTAGCAGAGGGCAAACCCATTAAACCCTACAACATCCCATCAAAGCATGAATTTCTGAGGCTTTCAAGGCCCACAAACTGGGAGTCCGGACCCACGCTGTAGCGATGCTGTAGCATTCCCACCTGCGACCAATGATGACCAACCATGGAATGGGGATGTGTTTTTTACGACTTAAAAACATATTCTCATCTTGCCATGCTTTGCATGCTCTTGGGATGTCACAATCTATGTGAAAACACCACCGTCTGTGTTGACTTTTCCTTCTGGCCATGATCTTTGGCAAAAGATCCTGCAGTACCATACGTATATCGAAATTCTATTGAGATATGAGATCATTGCCCTTCTTATCTTATCAAGAACCATAAGTTTTAAACATCATAAACCATAAGCCCACCAATCACCAGCCATAAACCAACCAGTCACCACCAGTTGCCTGGTCGCCTTCACCCCGGCCATCCCCGGCCCATCGCCTGGTTGCGCTTGTCTGCCAGGATGCCGACGAAACTGGTCAGCAGCTCCAGGAATGACGTGGGCGTCACCTCCGGTCCGCTGCTTTGGATGGTTAGAAATTCGAATGGATTCAATGGGATAGATATTAATGGGATTTTATAATGATTAATGGGATTTATAGTGATTTATAGTGATTTAATGGGATTTTGTAGTGATCCAATGGAATATTAATGGGACTTACCCTCTGGTTATGACTAACATAGCCATGGTATAGATGGCCCATAGAAATAGATGGTTCACCGTTCTTAAAAATGGGTGGATCTTTCCATGGCGAAATGTTAAATAACCAGAGGGTAACTGATGAATCAGCATGTGTGATGAGTTGTCAGTGGGATACAGCGTGATCTATATATAAATGTCAGCAATTATATAAACAGGCTTTGTCCAAAGATATGTAAAGACGGTGATTTTTGTTGGGACCCAACAAACCAAACAGTACTGGGATATGGCCACTGCACCAGGGGTCCATTCACTTCAAATTGGTCGTACCCAAACAACAGCCCAATTAGTCTAGAGTCTATACAGTAAACCATATTGATAGGTACAGTATACAGTATCTCTATGTATATCTATCATTAGCAGTAATGACATGCCAGTGAAATAAGCCAACGTCGCTATCATAAGTCAACGTTCGAGAATTCACAACTCACAACTCGCCCATCGGACCTGGGGTCCATCTCCACAGCTCCGAAGTGGAGGCTAAATCCACATCTTTGGTGAATCAATTCTTGGGTTAAATCATCTTAAATTCACATCTTTCGTGAATAAATACCTATCTTCCACCCAACTTGGTCCTCCCAATCCTCCAACCATCTCCAACCACCATGGTCACCACCAGCTGTCTCAGTTTTCTCACCGTCGTTTCCCTGGGCCGCTCGCACGTAGACGTTGCGGCCGGTGGCTTGCAGGAACTTCTTGGAAGAAGTCTCCACGCTCATGTGGATGGTCTGGAACCTGTTGGTACAACGGGGCGGAGGTGCCAAGTTAAGATGTTCGTTGTGCCAAGGTGGGACTGCCCATATCATAGATAGATAGATAGATAGATAGATAGATTAGATAGATAGATAGATTAGATAGATAGATTAGATAGATAGATTAGATAGATAGATAGATAGATAGATAGATAGATCGATCGATCGATCGATCGATCGATAGATAGATAGATAGATTAGATAGATA
>Ga0126342_10011240_pt1 | contig 15996 bp, 17 predicted proteins | sample Cyp1metagenome_FD_92528 | JGI IMG/M metagenome (GOLD analysis project Ga0126342, IMG submission 92528) | Coral microbial communities from Lord Howe Island, Old Settlement Bay, Australia - Cyphastrea 1 metagenome | ecosystem: Host-associated > Invertebrates > Cnidaria > Coral ... | reverse complement strand
TTAGATCGATTAGATTAGATTAGATTAGATTAGATTAGTTCGATTAGATTAGATTAGATTAGACTAGATTAGATTAGATTAGATCGATTAGATTAGATTAGATTAGATTAGATTAGATCGATTAGATTAGATTAGATTAGATTAGATTAGTTCGATTAGATTAGATTAGATTAGACTAGATTAGATTAGATTAGATCGATTAGATTAGATTAGATCGATTAGATTAGATTAGATCGATTAGATTAGATTAGATTAGATCGATTAGATTAGATTAGATTAGATTAGATAGATAGATGTAATCCTTCTAGACATTATGACATTGTTCTTCCAACGTCAACTGACATGGCATGATGATCCCCAGTGACGCAGCGGTTCTACCGCCGCACCGAACCGCGGTGTGTTCGAGGACTTGCCGACCTTCTCTGTGACCTTCCGCAATGCTCGAGGCGGCCAGCTGAAAACCGCTGAAGGATTTTTCACCATCACTATGTCAACCAGGGATATGACAACCCGAAAAAAATTGTTAACATCATCCTATCATATAGTGATTAAGCCTATAAATATTCTATAACCATGGTTGATAATTTTAGGATTCTCTCATATTCATCGGGACTATGTCTAAATCATAGGGATTATAAACGATTCTATGATCATAAATAAAAACATAGAATTTATCCAAATTCATAGGATTCGATTGGATTTTTTGGATAAACTATCAAGTTCACTAGGATTCCAATAGAATCTAATCATTGTTTTTTTTTCCAAAGTCAATTTTCATACCATATTCTACCCTCTGGTAAATAAACATAGACCCTGAAAATAGCCAAGTTTTAATGGAAACTAGTCTTCCAACCCCTATCTGCCAGGGTCTATGTTAATTTACCATATTCTAACATATGTTTTTTTTGCGGATGACTGGAGGATCATCTTGGGTATCGACGCTGGGGATCCCATCGGATCCCATTCCAGAAATGTGGCGCTCACCACGTCGGTTAACCACTGTTCCCAGAGCCATCGTCCCAGCAAAAAAATCATGAAACATGAATCACCATCAGCAAAAATGAGATTCATTTCTTGAGACCACATTTTTGGATGAAATATGATACCAGCATCATGAAATAATCATGGTAAATCTCCCCATTGATGGTGATTTTAACCATCCTGTTTTTATCCCCTCCGTGACAAAAAAGGCGTGGAGGCCCTACGAAGTGTGCAGGAAAGTTTGAAGGACAGAGGGATGACCGAGGGATGGTTTTCAGTCCGAACAGGTGGTTGTCCCCTGATAACATCTGGTTTTTCTGGGGGTTTCCATACCCTCTGGTGATGTCAAAATAGCTATTGAAGCCATGGCCAGAGAAATAGTTGATTTTCCCATGAATAGCATGGGTGGATTTTCCATAGTTAATTTAAACGTTTACCAGAGGGTAAATGGATGTACCCCCAAATGAATGGTTTATTTCCATGGGAAAATACCATTAAAATGGATGATGACTGGGGGTACCCCCAATTTAGGAAACCTCCAAATTGAGCTGTTAAAAATCCCTTGGGTGATGGGTGATGATTTTTGGGTATGATACTACATGGCTTATCGGGGATTATGATAATCCATAGGAACATCGTTTTCAAGCAAGTAGTAGAATGGTGTATAGCATATACAAATTGTGTCAAATGGCAATTTTAAATAGGAAATATGTTGATAAACCATGGGATTTTCATGGATGTTGGGGGCAGCCCAAAATATCCGACCAACCCATTTGGGATTTCAGGTGTGTGAAATAATTACGATATTTTAATTTACCCAGATTATAACTTTCTTATTGCACATCTAACATATTCTGACATCGGTCTTGGCTTCAGCTGAAGCTATATGGGATGTGTTTTTTTTTTTTTAATGGGAGTATATAACATGGTCTAACCAACAATCCGATATTTGGGAAGGGGACATGGGTTTCTCTGAAAATCTACAGGGGAAACGGACCATCCATAGAGGATTTTCTCATGAAAACCACCATGTTATGGGTGACTTCCACCATGTTTGACTACGAGAGGGCAATTCGGACATTCAAACCTCATCACGTCTAAAAAAACATTGTAATAAAAAAGTGGTAGGCTGGTAGGCTCCGAAGTTTCAGACCTTTATCAGCCATGATCTAAGTCTATTTATTTCATCACCATAAACTGTACCACAACCTGGCTGTGGTGTTTTACCGTAAGGCTGCCATAAACCATCCCCAAGTCGAATCACAACCATTTTTTGAACCATACCCAGTCATGGTAGGTTGATGGCAGCAAGGGTTTCCCACATGATATATACCCTCTGGTAATTTAACATAGCTATTAAGGCCATTTGTAGTGGATTTACCCGTTAAAAATGGTGATTTTCCATAGTTATGTTAGTTTACCAGAGAGTAGTTCTTCTCGTGCATTCAACCAACTTTGCGAACGTCAAATCGTCTTGAGTCCGAGGAATTGCCAGCAGACACCATTGGTTGGTGGTGCAGATTGGTTATATATATATTATACATACATTTAAATAACAAGTAATTTCTATACTCTTGGCAAGTTCCTTTTATGTCAGTGGCATTTATTATGAAGACCATATTTTGGTTGACCAACGAATACTGGAACGAATTTCATGGAACGCGGTGGGCAATGCTTAAATGGTGAATCTGATCGTCGAAAACCATGGGATGGAAGTCGGTAGATGATTGTTTGGTTGGTGGTTTGGAACATTCATTTTATTTTCCCATATATTGGGAATGTCATAATCCCAACTGACGAACTCCATCATTTTTCAGAGGGGTAGGTATACCACCAACCAGTTGTCTGATTGACAAATCCAAGTAGACTATTTCCACTTAAGTTTTCAGACAAGTATCCTAAGTGGAACTGTCTGATTTATTGTTTTTTTTTTTTTTCGGGAATAAAATCAAACTTCAACTGTCCCAGCGGCTTTTTGTGCTTGGTCTTGTCGTGGAGGTGCTTTTGCAGAAAGAACTGAACCTAAGATCTGGACATAAACTTTGCACGATGAATTGTTGGGTTTATGGTTTTCACATCAAATGGTTTCAGCAGTTGTTCTTTCTTAAACAGTTTTGTAAAAACATCCCAGACTCTCCAAGGATCAAAAATTGGATGCTGGCATCTTGCCCCATCCTTTTCCTCAGTTGTTGCCCCATGACTTCTGCTGTTTTCGCCCATCTTTTTTTTTTCGGTACTTGGAGGATCCCAATCACCAGTCTCAGCCAGTCTCCGCTCGAGGAGTACCCGGGCGGCTATGTCCGCAAAGCGGTGAAGTTTTGCCAGTTGAGGTGCGCTGTGCGGAGGAAAATACTTGAACAGTGCCATGTTTCCATGGGAAAATTGAGGTTGAATGATTTGTGTAAACAGATTTGTAGATATACTTGAACATGATCTGTTTAAAATATCAGATTAACTTTTCTTCAGATTTGATGGGATTTTGAGGTCCGAAAAAACTGCGGAGAGGAATGGAGATGAATGGTGCAGCACCTTGTGATTTTCGCAAATCCAGCTGACCTTAACCAGATGTTTGACCAGATACCAGGGAATCTTCTCCTAGAAACCACCGTTAATGGGAATCTTGACCATCCAGATTAATAGGTAGATGGGGTAAGACAGGTTGTAAACTTTCATAGTTCAAGGAAATAAGGGAATTACACGGGAATAAGTTTTAGGATATTTGCAAACCAATTGTTTCGGATTGAAATCCAGTTTGAAAGGGTTTTGAGCAAATTGTATTGAATCAGGTAACTGCAGCCATCCACATGACTCATTTTGTGAAAAGTTGGATGACAAACTAGTAGATGTTCACAGCGTAGGTCAAAATAAAGTATGCGCAGAAAATAACAGGAGCCACAAAGAAACAAATGCAGGCACCTAAAGAAATCATCCAAAACAAATACTTACAACATCTTACAACAGCTCATTGGACTTGCTCCACAGCAGCAGCTGTTGATGTTGGGCATGAAAATGGAAATAATATATATATATATATACATTCTTTAATTCTTCAAGTCTGTTCGCTTTTGTTCGATTTTTTGAAACCATGTTCATGCTTATTTTTCTTGGCCTTTCGTTTTTACATGTATGGTGTTTAAAATTATTTAGACATTTTTTTGCAGACAGAAGCCTTGCCGCCTGCCATCGATTTTTTTTTTTTTAAATGAATCTTTAGAAAGGCCCGCCTCAGGCGCCACTTTTGAGCATTTCGATTGTCGCTCAAAGAACATTGCTTCCACCAATTTGAACACAATCTAAAAACTAGACACTACGAATATGCATTGGATTTTGGAGTATATTTCATTTATTCATGTGTTTCAATGTTTTCATTTTTCATTTACATATATTAATTACATGTCTTTCCGAAAAGACACTATTTTAAATTTCTTGGAAAACAATGATTTGTATGTTTACTTCATTTTCCATGTTTTTCAATTTTATTTATTTATTGTTTTTTTTTTGGATGTTATTTTTTTAATAAACATTTTTATGTTATTTTTCCTTAGTTCCGCGCAAAATTCCTTAAATTCAAGGGCTGACCTTGAATTTAAGGAATTTCGACTTTTCTCCACGATTATTGTTCAACAAAAATGTTGAAATTCAATATTTTTTTTCTAAAAATCATCGTGGAAAAGGCAAACTCTATTAGGATTAAAAAAAACTGAATTTCAATCTTTCTTTTGAAAACTAATTGCGGAAAAAGTCGAAATTCCTTATTTAAGGAATTTGCGCGGAAATAAGGAAAAATGAAAACAATAAAGATAAGTAAACAAAAATGACATAGCATAAAACAATAAAAACGATAAAAACATAATAAACAAATAACGACTTCAAAAATAGAAAACATATGCGTATAAAAAAACAAAAAAAATAGAACAAACTATAAACAAAAGGAAAAATCAAAGATAAACGGCACATTAAAGAAAACATAAAAATAAATAAAAAAAAATAACGTAAAACATAATAAACATAAAAATAAGCACGTAAAAACTAATAAATAAATAAACATCATAAAAAAACACGAACAACAAAAATAATAAAAATAATAATAAAGATACAACAAAATAAAAAAACTGAAAAAATAATAAAAAAACAAAAATGAATAAAACAACTTTAGAAAACAAAGGAAAGACATATATGTGTTTTTGTTTTAATGTGTAGCGTCTATTTTTAAATGGTTTTCAGATTGATGGAACACTGAAAAGTGGCGCCTGCGGCGGGCCTTTTTTTAAAGATTCATAGAATGTATTTTGTTGAGCAGCCGGTGGCGGTTCGCCAAAAAAATAAAGCAAAATTATTGAAAAGATCAGTAAATAAATGAAACAAATAACACGAAATCGGGGCCGTGTCTCGAAATTAGTTACGCAACAGTTTTTTAGCCAAGGATCTCCGCACATTTGATTTGATGCATTTTGGATACTGCATGCACCTTATTTCCGGGGACAGACCTTAAATACAACCCGCCACCTTATTTACGAAAGTTAACAAGACGGGCAAGACATAGGTTCTTTCCCCCAAACCAACTCTGGGATTTGTTTCATTGGAAATTCAACTGGTACCAGCTCCAAACTCAGGATTCAAGTGGGCGTCTTTGAACATGGGGTCGCAAGATATGGAACGTGGTCATGGGACAAATCCTTTTCTCACCCGGAACATGCCCCCAAGGCGTCCAAGGTATCCGGCCCCATGTAGATTTTCGATTCTGTCAACTGTCCCACGGATGAGTCGCCCCTTGGTTTCTGGCTATGAGTCAAACCCTGAGGCCCTAGGTATCTTGAAATAGCCGGTTAATGGAAGTCCATTCCTCCAAATATGGTAATGTCAAGCCCGGATCAATAAACCATGGTTTATTAATTAGGGGGGTATTCCCCCAATAGTCATGATTTGATACTTGAATGGCACCTTCCCAGTTAAACAGCCGGGCTAGGGGTTCAAAAAAATCCAGGGTTGACATTAACCACCATAAAGTTCCCATGAAAACCCCCATGAGTTCCAATGAAATCCCCATAAAACCCATAAAAAAACGTAGATTTTGACCCATCCCCATCTGTCTAGCGAAGAACTCCTTTTGTTGGGGATGGGATTTTCATGGGACCTTCAGATTGGACCCGTTTTTGATCAGCTGATGGGACCCCTTAACTGGGGGGGTTCTTTTTTAAGAGGGGATCCTCCAAGTCACCGAGGGTTTCAATAAAATGGTCTAGAATGGTCTAAAAAATGGATGATAAAATTTCTCCTTTTTATACCATTTGGATATGATTTATTTGATGTTAGAATCATTTTTTATGATGATTATACCTGAAATGAGGGTTTTTCTAAAATTTGTATGATAAATGATGATCATATGCTCATTTTAGGAGACCTCAGTGTACACTGATGAGACTGGCCAATGCAGTGCGTGATGTCCGTCCCTGCTTCTGAATTCAGAATTCATTCACATTCAATCTATATGTCGAGCGGCTCATAAACCCCTATATTAAGCAGTAGATGAGGTATGATAAAATTGTGTCATTCATTCACTCACTATTCTCAAGTCTTGAAATTCGGCATCCGACATCATAGGTTACCATCTGGTTATGACTAACATAGCCATGGTATAGATGGCTCATTTATAGATGATGTACCTATTAAAAATTGGTGGATTTTCCATGGCTATGTTAGTCATAACCAGATGGTAATGATTCCTCATTCTGTGTTGTGGTATAAGCCCACCCACAATGCCAGTGGACGGTGGAGATCGACCAGCCAACTTTCGTTGCCTTTTGGTTCTTGGTTCTAATCCCCATTGGTTATGAGTAAATGTCCATGTTTGATGGTCAAACAGTTCACTGGTGTTGATGACATGCCACATGTTTTGTTGCTCATCATTTTTTGCTGACAGCTCTCAATTCTATCCCATATGCTCCATGGTGCTGGTATATTTACCTACATTTGCCCTAAAAAACACCCAAATGTAGGTAAATATACCATACATGGAGCATGCGGGTATGTCGCTAGAATCCACTTTAAGTCGTCCTTTTTGTTGCAGAACAACCCCTGTTAACCCGGTGAAATCCAGATTTTCGCCGCGAGGTGCCAGGAGCCCAGTTGCGGCGACTGTGAGGTGCCGCCAAAGGCGCCTGGAGCACCGCCCACGAAGCAGGTGCCGTCTTTCATCGGCTGAAACAGCATTGAGCAGTGGCTGCGATCTACCCCTAGCAGGGTTAATCTATGGTATATCTATGGTTAATCTATGGTTAATAATTGGAAGAACAATATATCTGGTTGGTGGTGACTGGAATGGAACATGGCTTTTATTTTCCATTCAATTGGGAATGTCATCATCCCAGCTGACAAACTCATATTTTTCAGAGGGGTAGGGCTCAACCACCAACCAGTTGATGATTTGGTTGGGGATGACAATCTACCCTTCATATATTGGATTATTGGGGATTCTAATTGCACTAGTAATCCAAGAACGGGAAATCCCTACCAACCAGTTTTTGATGGAATGATAGAAGACGGGGCCCCCAAGATAGCGTTCAGAAACGCCTTATTTCAGTGGCTGATTTCTATGGTTTAGATATAACTATAGTTAATGGGGGTTATAATGGTTCGTAAACCAACTTATAACTGGGGGGGCCATCCTGTATCAATTGTCAATTATCGATGACAATCCGGGAAGTTGCATCAAAAAATATGATGATTTATGATAATATCATCCCGTAATCAATTGTCCCGGAAATTCATCATATTCATCATATTCATCATCATCATCATCATCATCATCATCAATTGATATGTCCCGGGATATATATATATATACATATGTATATGATTGTAATCCAAGAGATATTAATGATGAACTATCATTATGTAATCGATGATCCATCATCCCGCTAGTGTTTTGACTTGGGGATCCCCCAGGAGAAAGAGAGTCTTACCACACGAGAGAGTCTTTGAATTTGATCATTTGGCAAATGGGAAATCCACTGGAAAGGGGGAATCAAAAAATGGCCGATTTTTTTGGGGTGGCTTCTGGATCCATAGCTGGATTGTGATAATGATAATGACCTCAGTAGTGATAATGACAATGATAATCCATAGCTGAATGTAGTGAACCGGATATTTCTGGATTATGATCATGATCTCAGTCGTGACATATGGCTGGAATGATGGGAATTGGTTTCGGGGAATCATCCCTTGTTGGGCTGGCCGCATGACAACAATTATTGTGAGGTTTGTAAATTCGCATAATTCAGCCAAATATTTTTTAATGAAGCATGGTTCACTACATTTCACCTATCTACAAAGCTATAAAGCCAATAGTAAGCCGAGTTTTTGAGATTTTCAACCTTCGAACTGCACCCAAATCTGCTAAGTCGAGTGACTGAAGGGAGCCCCCCAGATGTGCAGTTGGGATGTCTAAATGGCCTACCATAGTGTGTTTGAGACAAACCCAAGTAGAAAGACGACTTAAACGATAATAATACGGCAAACCCCAAATATGATTGAAATGTAAGAAATATGTCAAGGCACCTGAAAACTAGAATTCACAATTTGAGGATTGGTAACTTCAAGTAAAACTCATATATATTCTAGGTGAAAGCTTGTCCATAGTTTTTATCAATCGCCAGAAAACTTTTCAAACTTCTTAATATCATCCAATATCATCCAATATCATCTAAAATCCCCTAATATCGTCTTAGTCAGAATTTCAATTCATTTTTTTTTGTCCATGTATTCAACTAGACCTACTTTTCTTCAACGATTTGAGTTGGTTTGTCTGCCATTTTTTAAGGGCACACCTGGCACAGATTCCATGAAGAAATTGGGGAATCAGAGAACCTGACGGTTTTTAGGGCTGAAGTCACAAATTTTGACGGTGGATCGATATTGAAGATGCCCATTTACAGATATTGAAAATGGATTGCCTGGTAAATGGTGATTTTCAATAGCCACATTTTTGATGAAATTCGCCTGGGGAAACAAACATTGATGTGGACAATCCACTAAGGAAAACCATGGCTTTTCAGCATCTTTTTCTATCTTTACCCTAGGGTATATCAATATATTCCAACATCTCCCAGTATTTTGCCAACATCTCCCAATATATCAATATATTCTAACATCTTCCAATATATTCCAACATATACATAAGATCTCCTACTATCCCTTCCGATTTTGAGACCCAATTTCCTGATCTCCATAGGGGCCCTCCCGCAGGAGATTGTGCAGCAGCTGCTGAGTGTGTTAGCGGTCTAAAAAGATCGGCGGATTTGGGGATTTTGGGGGGTCAACCATTGACTCAGGGACCCACAGATTGGAAATGATTGGAATTAGTCTATGTTTAGCATTACCCTCTGGTAAATTAGCATAGTTCGACCCTGAAGATCACGCATTTTTCGTGGTTTCACCCATCTTCCAACCCCGACAACTGCCAGGGTCGCTGGAGGGTGACATCCATTTTTGGGGTCCCAATTTTGACCCAAACCATTTGGGACAAGGCCAAGCAATATCTGGTGGGGTTTTTGGACGATTTTTTGTACCAACAACCGGGATGATAAGTGGCAAAATTGACTTTCATGTTGTTCGGATGAAGGCAAAGTATCTATGATATACTGGTTGGTGGTTTGGATTTTTTTTTATTTTTCCCAATGGTTGGGATGATGATCCAATCTGACGAATATTTTTCAGAGGGGTTGAAACCACCAACCAGTATATGATGATATATGTAATTATATATGTATGCTGCTGTATGCTGTATGTTTCTTGTTTTGAAACAGAAACGGGGAGAGAACAGCCTGCTATAGGATGTTATAGGTATATCATGGTCCCAGATCTTTTGATGGGGATTCAACTAGAGTTCGTTAAATGATGGTTAGGTATGGTTAGCTGGGGTATGTCAGTATATCCCATATTAATCCATATCTGATATATTAGCTGATATAGATATTATTAGGTATATTAGTACATACCCCATAAAACCATCAAGTAACCATCAGATTTCGCCCAAAAGTTATGAACATAAATCTATTATTGATGAAGAATCATTTGGTTGTGAAAATATTGACCATCTGCTGATTCACCAAGTAAGTCTGGTTGGTGGTGACTGGAACCATGGAATTTTATTTTTCCATATACCCTCTGGTAAACTAACATAGCTATTGAAAATGGCCATTTATAGTGGATTTACCCATTAAAAATGGTGATTTTCCATAGCTATGTAAACGTTTACCAGAGGGTATTGAGAATGTCATCATCCCAACTGACGAAGTCCATCATTTTTCAGTAGGTATACCCCCCAACCAGTAGGTCATTGATTGAGTCATCCTTCACCCATCGTTTTCCGCAGGACCTTCAAAATCGACAGGGCCTCCTAGGCACATTCGCCTGCCTGCTGGGTGTGGCCATCACAGTACGGGGCCCAAGGGCCCAAGGGCTTTCATTCCATTTCTCATACTGTAGCTATGTCATTGCCCTGTTGCAATTTGTATAACATAAAAAAAAAACAAAAATCACCATTCCTAAGCTAGCGGAATCATCGAAGTAGATGTTGCATGTCCGTCCATTTTTCCCCCATTTTCCCATAGCTTTGGAATCGTACACTGCCAGATTCCAAGAGGCTAAACCATGGTAACCCAACCGAAAAACCTACCCCAAAAATGGAGGTTTTTTCAATGGCTCCAACCGATAACTATTGGAGCTGAGAATCCCTTCCCCCAATGAATTTCCAGCCCAAAACAATACATCAAATTAGATCCAAATTTAAAGAAATCACTCATATACATGTCATGTTCATTCATGTTCCATGTTCATCCAAATTAGATCATTTTTTTTTGTAAAAAACATTTATAGAAATGTCATGTTCATTCATGTTCCATGTTTTTATCCATATTTTATCGTATTTTATCCAATTAAAATAATCAATTTATACATTTCATGTTCCTTGTTATCCATATTTTGTTCGTCCATAACATGTAATCTTATGTTTCAGTAATGTTTATCCTTCAATAATGCTTATCCATCCATTTCATGTTCCATTTATATTTCATGTTATCTGTGTTTTATGGAAAATATGGATGAACATGATTATTTAACATAATAAGATAATCTAATTATAGTTTAACATATTATTCACCCATATTGGTTAAACTTACAATTAATCCATATTATTCATCGATATTATTTATCCATAATTAATAATCTACAATCTGGTTATTTAACATAGCCATGGAAAATCACCATTTTTAATAGGTAAACCCAGGTAAACCATCTATAAATGGGCCATCTATACCATGGCTATGTTAGTCATAACCAGAGGGTAGATTATTAATTATCATGTTATGGTGAAAAATTGGATGTTCATCCATATTTTCCATATATTTTCCATAGCCATGGCCATGACCAGAGGCTCCAGTCCTGGCGCCCCAGGTGATGGGTTTTGTAGGCATCGCGTCGCCCTTGGTGACTCTGGATGTTCCTTGCCGCGGTGAGTTTTCTCATCTGAAGAGGGAATTTCTGGCAGTAAACCAACATACCCGGCCTGGTAAACGTTTACATAACCATGGAAAATCACCATTTTGAATGGGAAAACTCACTATTTCTATGGCCATTTTCAATAGTTTTTTGTATGTTTACCAGAGGGTAGCTATGGGAAAAAATGATAAAAATTGCCCGTTTGTAGATGATATTTAGATGAGTTACTGATAAACATGGTGATTTTCAAGAGCTATGTTAGCTTAGTAGAGGATCATTTAGCAGTTTGCTATGGTATAGATGGCCCGTTTGCATTTTTTTTGTTTCGTTTGTAAGATGGTGGCTTTCCATAACTATTTTAGATATTAGATTACCAGCGGGTAGATGGTGGATATTGTTTTTTCCACACAGATGCATCCAGTGGATGCATCTGGTTGCTGTTTCAAGGACTGACCAATGTTTGAAGCACCATTGATCTGGATGTTGTGACCTCACAAAACGACGTCACTGGAATGGATGGTTAGTACTGAAGGAGTACCCGGCCTGGTAAACGTTTACAGTTTGCTATTGAACATGGCCCAGTCGAAATAGTGGATTTTCCCATGAATAGCATGGGTGGATTTTCCAGTTCGTTATATAAACGTTTACCAGAGGGTAAGTGTCCCCAAATGGCAAACACTTTTCAGGTTGACGACATACTAAGTAGTATAATCTATTGTGATTTATCCACATTTATCCAGATACATGTCACATAACAAGCCTATCCATTTTTCTCCAAGATACAGGATTTCACCAATACATCTGCCCCTTCTGTACAGGAAAGGATTGCTCGACTACGATCCAACGAAATCGGATGGTAACATGTAACATAATCGCTCGACATTGAATCCGGTTGAACTGGAATTTAAATATGTTCACCAGAAAAACATCTCCATTTTTATTGACTGGTTGGTGGTTTCAAACATTTTTTATTTTCCATAATATATGGGATAACCAACGCAATAACTGACGAACTCCATCATTTTTCAGAGGGGTAGGGCTCAACCACCAACCAGTTGAATGTTTTTCGGATATTTTGGAATCGCATTTTGGAATGGGAATGGGGACATCGCCGCTTCTCATTGAAGCAGGATCCCAGTGCTCTGAAATTAGTGGACGAGTTGCCCTGGAGGGGTAAACCAAGCAAGTTACTAATGCCAATTGGCTTATGGTCATCCCAGGTTTTTTTTCATATTCTGATTATAACATATTAAAACCAAGGTTTATGATGGTTTATGGTATTTTCATAGATATTCATAAACATCTATAAACCAACCTAACTAACCAAAAAACTAACTATATATATATATATGTTTATAGATATTTACCATAAAACCTGGTATTCAAAACCAACTTAACTAACTGGAAACCACGGAAGCCAAGTTGACCTGGGACTGAGGCTTTACCTTTGCTCCACATGGGTAGTCCCGCCTTACCGGGTCCGACAGGCCGTTCCTGGGAGTCCTGGGAGTAGTTAGTTTCAGGTGGAACTTCAGATTTTATATATATTATATATATATATAACATATATAATATATATATATAGTATAGTATATTTCTATATATATATATGTATATATAACTACATTGAACGGAGATGTTGGTTAGGTGATTTCCGTGGAAACTTAACACCTTTACCTATATAAGCAGTGATAGAAAAAAAAACAGGATCCAATGGTGGACTTCCATGGGAAAAACATCATCGGGATCATCAGCATCCCAAGATGGGGGGATTCACCCTATCAACACTTTGCTATTGAAGCCATGGCCCAGTCGAAATAGTGGATTTTCCCATGAATAGCATGGGTGGATTTTCCAGTTCGTTATATAAACGTTTACCAGGCCGGGTAGATTGAGGGACATTCACCCCAAAACCATCCATTGACAAGCCAACGTCGTGAGAGTTTGCGAAGTTCGCTCTTTTAATTAGATGCTTTTATGAAAAGAAACTGAGATACCAACATAGAAGTTGGGCTCAACATGTTTTTCTCCCAAAATTGGACGGCTCTATAATATATATTTCACACCTGACAATCCTCTTGCTTTTGCACCTTCATTGGTACCACATTTCTGGTCGACAAAGCTGAGTCCAAAAGATTGCGGTAGGCCAAATTTCTGATTGGATTGGAACCATATTTATGAATATGTCAAAATTATTCCAAGGTTTTGTTTTCAGGGTTAGGGCTATCCTTAGGGGTATCCTTAGGGGTATCCTTAGGGGTATCCTAAGACCGTGTAGACTTCCCCACAAGGCGATCGCGATGATTTGGCGGACGCCTATGACGCTTCCGGAAGCGCTTCCGGCATGGGCATTCCGACGACGCGCTGGGCTGCCAGCAGCCACCGCGCCGACCGGGAGAGTGCGCGGCTGAATTTCATTTGATGTTTCTGAAATTAGCAGTTGATCAGTTGATTTTCAATTTCAAAGTGAATTTTGAAAATCACCAGTTGTTTTAGAAATCAACAAAAGTGTATTTTCTGGTGATTTTCAATTCCAAAGATTCCAAAGATCTCAGCTAAGATTTTCCCATGGATCTTCCCCAAATCCCATGGGATTTTCAGCAGATCAGACTTCGCAGGTGATGTTTGGGGCTGGATCGAAGCAAAAGAGCCCGAGGCCGTGAAAATCTCCGCGTTTTCTGGTGGATTTTCGGATTCGGAGTCTTTTGGAGTGTTAGAAAAGGGTGAAATTTCCATGTGAAACATCATGTGAAACATCATATTAAACATATTTAAACATCATGTAGTATAACTAGTTACTTGATGTACATATTTGTTTCAGACCCTGAAATTCATGATAATTCATGATCTCTCTGCAGAGCTGCGAGCTGGAACACGGCCGCTTGCTTTTTTAGCTCTCAGGTGAGCCACCTCCATGTGGATTTCTCGTTGATCGCGCTGATCATCACGCTGCTGTCAGTCTGTGTCACCGGGCTGAATTCGGCTGGATGGAATATGATGGAACGCCCAGTTAGTAACATTGAGTCATGAACCATCTATGAACATGTTATATAGTAACATTGAGTTAAGAATAACTCATTGAGTTAGTAGTTATGAACCATCTAGAATTTCTATTCATGTGTTTTTCTTTGATTCTAGAAATTCTAGCATATTCTACCCCCCAACAAGGTCAAGACGTCGTTAATGACGTGGGTAATTTTGGCATATGTTCAAGTGTTTTCTATCCTGAACATGCACCAGAAGCACATGCAAATTAATACAGTACTGAACCTTTTTGTCATGTCCTGGACGCCAAGTCTGCTAAAAGACAGCCTTGGGTGTTTTTGCGCCATCGGAACGCAAAGACAGAATCCCACATTCTTTGGTTCAAAGATCTGTTTCACACATCTTTGCCCCCTATCTGCCTGGGAATGAGTTGGTATTTGCCACCCCAACATTCAAGCTCCCAAGAGCAAGTTCAGAGCGTAGCATCAAAAGCGTGTTGGAAGACGCATTTTTTATGATCACCAAAAAGAACGTTATTGAACGCTAATCCCATCCCACCCCATACATGCACAACGCTTCCCATCATTTATGGGACGGGGATGGAGCTAAAAATGGAGCTTTGATGTCACCGGAGGCTATGAATGTCAACTTTGGTCCACTATTAAGGTCCAATTAAAGCCAATCTATCTATCACATTATTATAGCCACTTCCCCTCGGGTTATCAAACTTGGGTTGCTGGACCATTCCCCCATTTAGTTTGAGACCTTTCCCAGAAAAACCTATCCCTAATAATGATCCATGCACCACTCCCATTACCTAGCGGCTAGTTAGTTTTATGTTCACCCCAAAATTTCCCATATTTTCCATATAGCTCCATATGTCTACCATAAATCACTGGTTGGTGGTTTGGAACAATGGAATTTTATGTTTCCATATATTGGGAATTTCATCATCCCATTTGACGAACTCTTATTTTTCAGAGGGGTAGGGCAAAAAACCACCAACCAGATCATCATTGAAAAACCACTTCCTCCTATTCATAGAATTGGATGATGGGAAAATTGAAACAGGAAAGCCCATCAAATTTGATGGTAAAAACCATGGTTTCCGGTTAAGATTTTCCCGTGAAAACCAATCCATTGACCTAAGATAATTAATCATCATTAATCACCATTAATCACCATTAATCACCATTAACCACCATTAGCCATATAATAACCATCAGTTCCTCCTATAGTTCGATAGTGGCCCCAGCTGCCCAACACCGGCATCACCGGTCACCGGGTCCGCGCTACCAGGTGATTCCACCGCTCCTCAAGTCGCCGTCGTTCATCACGCCGGGCGAGGGCATGTTGAATCGCAGCGCTTCAGCCGCGGGTGCCGAGCGCAGCTATGCGCAGCTGAGGAATGTCGACATATTTTTTGAGGAAAATACACCTGATGTTTTTGCCTGCGGACCGAAAACCGTTCCCGTAAAACGCACGTTTTTGAATATCGCGATTGTGGGGTGGGGTGGGGTGGGGTGGGGGGGC
>Ga0126342_10011239_pt1 | contig 15996 bp, 19 predicted proteins | sample Cyp1metagenome_FD_92528 | JGI IMG/M metagenome (GOLD analysis project Ga0126342, IMG submission 92528) | Coral microbial communities from Lord Howe Island, Old Settlement Bay, Australia - Cyphastrea 1 metagenome | ecosystem: Host-associated > Invertebrates > Cnidaria > Coral ... | reverse complement strand
GGTGTGGGGGGGGGGGGTGGTGGGGGGTGGGGTGTGGGGTGGGGGGTGGGGGGGGGGGGTGGGGTGGGGGGGGGTGGGGGGGGGGTGGGGTGGGGTGGGCTAATAACGTTCTTTGCTGTACGTTCTCTTGCCCTTGCACGCATACGTAATGCTACACTGCTGTGCGTTCTTTTGGACTTGCGCACATACATCGTGCTACGCTGCTGTAACGTTCTCTGCACACATACGTCATGCTACACTGCTGTATTTTCTCTTGCACTTGCACACATACGTCCTGCTACACTGCTGTACGTTATCTTGCCCTTGCACACACACACACGTCACATGTCATGCTACTCTGCTGCACGTTCTCTTGCACTTGCACACACATACCTCGTGCTACGCTGCTGTACCTTCTCTTGCGCTTGCACACATACGTCATGCTACGCTGGTGTACGTTTTTGCATTTGCACACGTGCATCATGCTATGCTGCTGTAGGTTCTCTACACACATACGTCATGCTACGCTGCTGTATTTGCTCTGGCACTTGCACACGAAAGTCGTGCTACGCTGCAGTGCGTTCTCTTGCACTTGCACACATACATTGTGCTGCGCTGCTGTACGTTCTCTTGCTCTTGCACACATACGTCATGCTACGCTGTTGAAGCTGCTGATGCTGCTGATGATGATGGTGGTTGTGATGATGATGATGATGAAGAAGAAGAAGAACTTGTTGATGAAACCAGCGTGTTTTTTTTCCTTTTCAATTCAACAGTGGCGCGCCTCTCAGAGACCCGGCACCTTGTTTTTGATGCATATGTCAAGATCTTTCAAGTGGAGAAAACTTTTGCTTTCTGATAGAGTGCGCATCAGCGCATGATATTTCTGTCATCCTCAAAGCTTCAATTGTGTGTAGTAATGTGATGCATATAATGTGCATCCTTTCGATCCTTAGTGCCTTCGAAGGTGAAATAATCTTGTAAAACCTGCAAATCATTGCAAATGCAGGTCCTTCTATTTTGCTTTTACCACCGGTGAAGGTGGTTAACAATGAATCAGTGCAGCAGACCGACGCACAGACGCACACAGAATTTGTTTGACTCCCCTGCAGATACATGCATGCATTTCCACAAAACATATTTCAGATGCAATACAGCGTGGCGCTCATGCTTAGCCACCAATTCTGTGTGGCCAAAATCACCTTCCTGAGGAAGTTGAATGTTTGTCTGCAGAGTCTAAGTTTGCTTGGGCATGATTCTTAGGTCGTCCTCAAACTTGAATTGTGGACCTTGCCACCAGTGAAGATGGTCAAAAAAAGAGTGATTGCAGGCAACAGATGTACACAAGTTTATTTGGCTCCCCTGCAGACTCATGCATCCAGGCATCTCCATAGAACAAGTTCTGGTGAGCACTTAGTTGCAAATGCTTTGTGATGCTCTTGTTTCTCGTGGCATTCAACCATATGAGAACTGAGATGAGCTCCTGGTTGCACATAATATATATATATATACATTCATATTGATATGTATAGTTATATATATACACATACACAGAATATATACTGTAATAATGATAAGATAGTATATATATATAATTATATGTACAATTCCCAAAACTAGTGCCTCTTGGTTTTTGCCCCTTGGGTCTGGAAGTGGTGTGTCAGTTGCTAGCCACGCCCAAAGCTGGAAGGAACCCTAGACCCTGAAACACCTCTTTGAGGTTGCAAACCTGGATGATTTTTCTTGCTTCGGGGTTTCCCCAATCCTATTTTAGTTGGGATAATGAGCGGTTGGATACATTGGATACGATGGATGTTTTCTACTTTGGGTTGGGATCATGGTCATTTCATGAATCCAGTTTTCCCATGGGTGGCTCATGCTCACCAATGATCAGGAGCTGCTGCCGCGCGGAGGTCAGGTTTTGCTGCCCGGAGCAGGCCGAATCGCGTTGCTGTTGCCTCACGCGGATGTGTACAGTATTTTGTTTGGCCTCAAGATGCCTTCATCTTTGGTTTACTCGATTTATACTAGGTTTTTCAGATTTGTTGGGGCGGTTTTCATGATTTTGGGCTGGATTCTGTTGGTTTTACGGATATCTATTTGAAGCTGCAGCGCTGAGGCCTTGGCAGGTTGGCAATGATGTTGGCAGCCGAAGGTTTTCAGGTGGAGGCCAATGTCGCTCGCCCAGTTGGTTCATATCCCCATGGCACGTTGGTAGCACTTCAAGGTGAGAGAAAGACTGCACTACCAATCTGCACTGAGGATGCTTCCCGGTTGTTTCTCACTTTTGCTGACTACATCCTGAATCGAGCTTCTTGGTCTTGAGCGGATTACTGGTGGCACATTTGTTGCCAAGTTCAGTTCTCTAGGCCATTGATGCCCCTTGTTGTCCATGCACTCCAACATACGTGAAATGTAAGGCACCACGATCTGGAACGATGCTGTTTCCGCTCGCTCATGTTTTCTCTGAGAATTGGGGTATCTTTGGCACCAAGAGCTTGCCTGTACGCTGTTCGACTATGTTCCACTCGTGCTTGTCTTGTGGCAATCCATTTGGACGAACAAGATCATTGCACCATATCGCACCACAGGTCACGCGCAGCAGTACACCCAAATCACGGTGCCAACCATTGCTCCAGAGAGCCTGGTGAATTTGAATGGGACGAGGCTTTGGGCGTGTACCCGAGCGGCCCGAGCTGAATTGTCACTGCATGTGCCTTGATCCAGTTTGGAGATATCAAGTTGGACACCGATCTTTATGATGCGAAAATCATGATGAGTTTTTTTCTATTTCGGAATATGTCCAATGTGTTCAACAATCTAAAAACATCTAAAAACACATCTGTAGATTTTAGTGACGCACAATTTCAGTTGCAGGCCACCACTTCTAATTGTCCCGGGTGATTTTGTGAAGACCTACGAGGCTCCCTCCTCTTGCAGCTATACTTAGTGGATCTTAGTGGGCACTGAGGAAGGCTAGGGTACCATCTTTCGTGATGTGCCAATACCACAGGGCGTGAACATCCATTTTTATATGCCAGCGATTTTGATGTGGGAAGGGAAACAGGGTTTTGACGCACTGCAATTTTGAACCTAAATTATGTAAAATTCATACACGAAAAAGAAGTCGCACAGTACGTCTCAGCGCCTGGCTGGTCATTGTCAGGTGGGTGGGCCGGGATTCCGTCGCTTTGATGCGGCTTGGCTGAAATTGTATCCGCTGGAGCTTGCACCGATCCCTGTTGTGAGGTGGGTCTGGAGACAAAACATTACACATCATTAAACACACCTACTGTATCAATTTTGGCGGAATCTAGCTTGCAGTCCCTCTCAAAGAAAGGTCTCTTCTGAAGCCCAGGATTCTGAGTCAAAGTGCAAAAAATGTCAGGCATTGCAGGCAATGTACCTTCGCAGTGCCTTATTGTTTTCAACCGCTTTCCGTCTTAGTAAAGCGGACTTTCTGTCTAAAGCGGACCCTTTTCATGATCGCAACTCTCGATGTTTGTCTCTCCGTTTCACTCCGGATCTGTGCTGAGGCTTTGGTAACCTGCTTCTTCATTGATACTCCGAAGGATGTTGAGGAGCTCTTCAGAGCATCTCAGCAGTCCAGCAATTTTGAGGACTCCATGTGGTCCCAGGGTTTGCTTCACGTTAGAGATGGAGCTTCACCGAGGTAATGGATGGCCTGCTGGAGGAGGGAGGTGTTTGGGTGAATCTGGGGCCATTGAACTGGCGAAAGGAGGCCAGGGCGGAACAGCGATGGGAACGCTTCAAACCTAAACTGTGAATAACTGTGATAAGCCGTCCATGGATTTCTAGAACTGGAAAGACAGCTCCGTGGATTATTCGGCCTTGAAGGCAAGGATGAAACTTGCCTGGGAAGAGATCGATTGGGCCTCAGCATTTCATGTCCATTGTGTCCATTGTTTGCTTTCCCCTTGCCCACCACCCTACCAGCAATTTTTCTGAGTTCTTTAGTTTCCCATCGTCTCAGGTGTCTATTTGGCAACAGAAGGGCTTTGAGTTCCTCTCACAGCACCATAGATGCAGCCAGTGATGCACATTGCGAGAAGTCATGAAACACGACTCAAACAGGTCATCTTGGGTGTTTCAAGTTTCAAGATGTTTCAAGCCAATACTTTCCCATTTCATCCCATTTCATTTTTCGTTTCTGATGGTCCGGGATTCATAAGTGGCCCTGCCAGCCTTGAAGCGCTTCACTGGCAAGGAAGCGTATTGAGTGTGACTACCATATTCCGCGCGGTGAGAAGACGCTTTCCGGAGATTGGAGTGTTTGCTTCGTTGACACACACGCACACAAACTCACATGTGTGTGGTTTTTCTCCAGCTAGATTGCAATGTTTATGACTCAATACGGTCTTTCAGACAAATCCATGAGTATTGGCCACACAGTTTCGACTTCGGAATGTCAGGCAAGCTAGCATTGACCTTTTCTCAGATTACATCACCATTGTCTAGGTCTAGGTCATCGCCATCGTCGTCGTCGCCGTCGCCGCCGTCGTCATCATCACCATCACCATGACCATGACCATGACCATGACCATCACCATCATCATCACCATCATCATCATCATCATCATCATCATCATCATCCTCACAAGATCAATATCGGCTCAGAGCTTCAGGATGTACACGGAATCCTACAATGTTGTTCTGAGTGTGGCTGTGAAGCGATCAAAGCCTAAAAACTGATCGCAGAATATCGCAGATACCCTGGGCCAGTGGCTGGGATGAGGGGTGATGACCGGTGATGACCAGGGTCACTGTACATAGCTTACTTGTCGCAATGGAAGAAAGGAACCTGGCTGCGAAGCATTTCTCGCCACTTTGCCACTCCAACATTCGTGTGGAAAAAAATCAAGATAAGCATCTAAAAAAATGCTCAAAACTAGGATACCTATACCTATCTCAGGAATGTGAGCATGCTTATGAATCGCCATTGCATCTTTGTCTAAATCAAAAGTCAAGTTCTCTGAGACATGATGTGTGTGTTGAAAACGTTTTCTGGAGATACAGAATTGCTTGGAATGGTCTGTTGGCGACTGAGATCCAAGAAATGCAGCGTCGCCTCGCCCGAGCTGTCATGGCTTTGGGTCCAGAGGCGCTTCCTTGTGAGCTGTTTGACGAGTGCACGGAATAGGCTGTGTTCAAATGCACAAGTACTACGGGTGCATGTTTGTTCACCTAGCATGGGGAGATAAAAAGGTTTCCCAGACTTGCATCGATCAAAACTAGTGTACCTCCTGACCTCCCAGAACAATCATGGTGTCTTGCGGACAGGTGCAGGTCACCTATGTCAAAACTTCTTTTTGCAAATCTGCGAGCACAAACGTGAATGGAACAGAGAGCTATTTTGCTTGACACGCGCCAAGAAATGATAGTTAAATATGTTAAATATATCAATATATCTGATAAATCTGAATCGTGGCACTTGATCATATTTGATCAGCATTTCTGAGTCTTTGAATCTTTCTAGACATTGCGAGATTGCTGCCCATATTTTCAAGCCAGTGCAGATCTGCACATGTCCAGGCCTTCGATGCTCGAGGTATCTCCAGTCTCATGTATGTCCCTGGGCACGAATGACAGATGACATGAGATAGCAGAAAAACGTACGATTTATTGCAACCCCCCTTTGTTGTCCAGGATTTGCCAGTTCCAGCAGCACATCCTGACTGGAAATCTGTAGAAGCACAGACGGTAGTGCTGTCACATTGTCGGATCTCAGCTTTGCACCGGGCATCAAGGCTTGGGGCTTGATGCGCTTCAAGTCAAAGTTGCTGAAGCCATTTTGCATCAGTGCCAGGACCTGCCAAGCCAACAGCAAGGTAGAACAGTATTTGTTGATCCTTGTATATTCTTTTTTTAAAGCATTTTCTAACATCTCTCAACCTGTTGCTTGACTCTTGTTTGCTTTTCCTTCAAGTCATCCCTGCATGCACATTTGTTTATGAGGCCCCCTTGCGAAGAAGAGACACGAGTCAATCTAGCTCGAGTCATAAGAGATCACATAGAATCACGTTCTTCCTTGAGGACTCGCATGAAGGAGTTTGATAACCAGAGCTCGGCGCCCTAGGTTTGTTGACAGTGTCATAAACTCTCGCCATTTGGAGAAAACGAAAACAGAATGCTTGTTCCATCACAGAAAGCTTCACCAGCTGTTCCTGCTGGAAGCGGACCTGTCTGCAGATGACAGTCACAGGGGAACCTGTTGTTCTGCTATATTTTGAAGAGAGTTCATGCGAAGAGCAACCTCCATACACTAGAGTTTCTCCGAAATATGGCTTTCAAGAGCTCCACTCACCTGGGGTAGAGCATAGCCTAGCTCTTGGGACTGGACGCGTAGGATATTTTTCAACTCCCTTGTTCCTTTCCCTGTTGGCAACAAGAGCCAGGCATTGCAAACATGGTCTTTGGCATTGGACTACTAGGCCTTCGCAATTTCCAATTTGAAAGTGAGCACATCTAAAGGGAACTCTCGCAGTGTGAGCTACTTGTGCATTCTCAACCTCAATGAATGAGTTGTCCGATTCCGACGTGCATGAGTTGCCTGGTAATTTCATGGGAAAGGACCCCTGGGCCGAAAAACAATAACGTGTAGTGCAGGGCGTGCATGATGTGCATCTTGTGGATTCGATGTCGTACTTGAAACTGGCCCTAATCACGCTTGCCTTTTGCGGAGGTCTTAAAGGTGAAACGCGTGTGCTGGATGAGATTGGTCGTCAGGTGTGTGGCACTGAGTTCGGATCCGAATTTCAGAAGCCTCACAAGTGTTCAATCAATTTCAATCATGGTTCACCAATGTTCACCAGTTCATCGACTGCTCCTCAATTTCGTGCATCAACGGACACAGTGGCACAGACTTGGCTTTTCCCCGCCTCTTCAAATTGAGGCCACCCAGACTCAACGAGTTCCATATCGAGGCGCATCGGGACTGGGAGGTTTGTGTTGTATAAATTCGACCGTGTTCGAACTACACATGTGGGCTTGAGGTGAAAGATGAAGGGCAACTCGTGCCATTAGCAGAGTCTTGATTCAGAAACCCTGTGGTTGATGTTTGTTGATGCTTTCTGCACCATGGACCTTCTAGCAGTATTCTAGTAGTTGCCTTGCAGAAATTAGAGAGCTACAGTACCACCTTTCACTTTAATCCTTCACTCACAAAATGTCAAGGGTTAGCCCCGATATCCCGATGATTCCCGATGATATTGGGGCCAATCCGGGGGTATGCCAATATGTGCTTGCTGAATGTGCAGGAAGTGGTCAGCATAGCGCAGAGCTCAGTCATCCAAGAAGTTTATAGGTCAGAGCTTCCACGAACCAAGTCCTTCAACATAGTTTCTCTATCTTTCTCTTATCTCCACCATCGGCATGGCTTTGAACCAGATCAACACAGACAGAGAGATGCTTTGTTTGAGTCACTTGAAGACAGACGCGGAACTTCTTGGGTCTGGGTCAGCCTGTGTGCTGAGGTCTACTCACTTGGGAAGTTGGGCTACTCGCCAGCAGGTGGATTGATGGAAGCGATTGGCGACTATGTGGGGCACCCAGAAAGCACATTGCGGATCAAGTGGATGGTCCAACAGTCTCGGGCAGATGATGGCAGATGTGTGCCAGGCTGTGTTTGATTTCTTTTCTATTTCCGCATGCAATGTGCTGTGGAAGCTGCAAATGCAGATGAGGTCATTGAACGAGTAGAAGACTTCGATCCAGTGCAGCTCACAAAGCTTGCAAATGCCTCAGAGTTTCGGACATGTCCGGACCACTTGCACATGCCTCATTTGTCAACTTGCATCCATTTTGTTGTTGTTTTTTTTGCACCAGCCATTCTTCAGTGTTGATCGTTCTATGAAACATGGAGTACTGCACACAAGAGCTTCCCCGGTTCTTTACATAGCTCGGAAATTGTATCTTGAGACACATTTTCTTCAACATGATGTTTTCCCGATGACTGTAAGATGATTTGCAGGTAGTTTCAGTGAACGAGCTGGATTTCAACAAGCGAAGGTGACCCGTAGTGTTGGAAAGTAGAAGCTATGCAACTTACACTGTTACAAGCGGCAGGATCATGCTTCCGTTTGTTAACTTTGTCGCGTGGAAACCTGTGAGGTGGCACGAACATTCCACAAATAATGAAATAAGTTCATCTAAGAATTTGCAGCGTAATTTGCAGATAGCTTGGGGATACCTCAAGAACAAATCTGTTTGTGTAATGTAAGTGAAAGACAACAGATGACAACAGCTCAATGTCAAAAGCATTTGTTCACGTATAGACCTCACTGCAGCGTGGCTGCAAACCCACAGGTTAATGCTCGTGCTGTGGAACCACCTAGCAAGGCAGCACTTCGTTGCGCTTCGCGGACACACAGAGCTGTACATTTGTAGTCATTTGTATTTGTGCTATATGCTAATCGTGCATCCTCCATTGCGCTTTGCCATGTCAGGGAGATCAAAAGCTTCTCCACCCACCAACTTGTAGTGATAGTGCCGGCCTTGTGAAGGGTCCAACGGGCATTTCGGGCTGGAAACACAGCTCTCCAAAGAGCCATAAAAGAATGAGCCAAACAACGATGGGTCAAAGAAGTCCTCTTGCAATAAGTGGCTAGTTGACCAGCTACTTCAATATTATGCATGTGGTAGGCAAAGTCGTTTGTCGTGACTACAATGCAAGCTGGGCAGCTATTAGGAAGCCCCCTGATAGTGCATTCATTAGAGCGACACTGCACCCTGGCGCTTGTTGGGGAATGACTTAACCATGTCAGCAGGACCGCCTTCCATTTTGGATGATACTACAATATGATTCATATGATGATACTATGATGATTCTATGAGGATACTTCTCTTCATGAATCTCCTCTTTGCTTATCTTTCCTTTCGGTTTCCATCTTGCCCGGTCACCGTAGCATACGGTGCAGCCACTCTGCCTCAGGTGCGAACCGCAGCCAAACGCCGTGTGCGACACGAGAAGTTTGCCAAGGCAATGGCTGGACAGGAGCATTCTGTCGCAAAGTCTGTTGTTAATTCTTACAGCTGGAGAACAAAGGAGTCTTGCAATGTGCTTTAGCAGTACAACAAAATATCATTGGGCTTTAGACTTTGTGCAGAGCGAGTAGCTGGTTGCGATTTGCCGCATTGCAATGGAAGCACCTGCAAAGATTCATCGCGAGGAATCAGCGATTTGTTTGGGGCCATTTTTGACCAGCAAGGAGACAGTTTTGTGATCGCGTGAGGCTGTCAGTGAAGAAGTGCTGGATCGTTTGAACGAGCTCAACCGCGACTGGGGCTCAGCGTGCAGCATCGTGCAGCGAAATCAAATGAATTCAATCCATAGCGATCCATAGCGAAAGCTGAGACATTTTGAGACTTGTGAGGATGTTCGACTCACGCAGATCATGGACAACTTGAAGATTTTACAAGGATTAGTGTCCAGTCCAAACCTCAAACCCGTGCCTTCCTTTTGATTTCTGTGATTTTGTACTGTAGGGGTTGATACTGAAAAGGTATAGCGAGAGATATATACATATATATATATGTACATATTATACATATAGAGACAAAAAGGGATGGATATTTTCTGAAGTTGAATTTCTAAAACATAGCAATATTTGCTCAATCATCAGCTGAGCTGAGGAAAGAAGCCCGTCCCAACAGATTGATGCGAAAAGTACCGAGTGCCATAGTCCATTGCGCAAAACTCGCTGCAGCTGTTGCATAGTGTGGAACAAACACATACATACATATATGATATATTATATATAATATAATATATAATATATAGTATATATAATATATAGTATATATAATATATAGTCTATATATAATATATAGTATATATATAATATATAGTATATATATAATATATAGTATATATATATAATATATAATATAATATATAATATAATATAATATGATATAATATAATATAATATAATATATAATATAATGCAATAAAATATAGTACTCGTATAGTATAGTATAATATAATATAACATAATATATATATATATGTACACTACAATATATATATATATATACACTATTATATATATACACATACACTATAATATATGTATATACACATACATACACTATAATATATATATACACACTGTACTGGTAGTACATATATTATACTGTATATAATATAAGTATAGTATCTACACTATAATATATATATATATTATACTATATATAACATAAATATAATATAAATATGATATACATAATAAAATGTAATTAATATAATATGAATAATATAATATCAATAATATAATATAAATAATATAATACAAATACTATAATATAAATAGTATAATATAATAATATAATATCAATAAAATAATATATATATATATATATATCCAAACTCCACAAATTCATAGAGGAAAAAAATGAATAAATTCAGTTTGTGTGTCTCTGCTTTGTTTTGCAGCTGGGAGTTCCGATTGTGCAGCAGCTTGACATATTTTCATGGCATCATCATTATGCTTTTTGTTTGAAGACAAACAATCTCAGTCTATAATGCTGCCAGCAGCGTTGAAAAGCTGTGCTGCCCACAATCTGCTGCTTGAGCTCTTGACTTGACTCCAAACCTTCTGACAGGCAGACGTTCAGAATGACGAAGAGGATGCCGAGGAACTCTCCCCTTTTCGATTTGGAAAATCGCTACATCGATCTACGTCGCCTTTTCCATGTTTGTGGTTTTCGATAATATCCGACAGAACATTCGCGCTGCATCATCCTTGACTGCCTCACAGTTTCAGAGTTGAATCTCTACATGTTCTTCTGCCCTTGCTTGGTTTGCTTGGAGCCTTGCAAGTTTAATTGTCCGGCAAAGTCATGATGCGTAATTCAAGAGTAAACTGTGTTCCAACTTTGTGTAGCGCAGATTTTGGACGCATTTGTTTGAACACAGTGTTTATCCAATGCATAGGGCATTTTCTATGCATGGGGAGAGTGGCCATACTTGGATTCCTGGATGGACTTTGCAGGAGGAGGAAGGCGAGGCTGCAGGCACTGCCACAAAGAAGAAAAAGAAGAAGAAGAAGGCCTGTGACGCTGTGATGCCTGGTTTTTGGTGTCAATGAAGGGAGTACAGCGCACACAAAGGCAGCAAACTCACGATGAATGACAGAGCGGAAGGACCACAGCTGAAACATGGGAGTCCAAGCATTCAACCGGAGATCTCAGGCTGACGTTCCACTTGGATTTTTATTTGTTTTAACGATTGCTCTGACCAGAAGAAAGAGAAAACTAGAAACGTCGGGGGGAGTAGACCAGCACCCAGAACTTTCATAGAGATTCACAGAAAATGTAAATCTCAAATCTCAAGTGGAGGAGCTGCTCCAAAAAGTGCACCTACCAGAAATGGCAGTTCTTTGTTATGAGATCCAGGAATTGGGCAAATTACATCACTTCACTTCCTGCAGCTTGCCTCAGAGAGTGACAATCATGCTTTAAAATGCATCCATTGAGCAATTAGTAATCCCGGCACAAGACGCAGTTGCATCATCACGCCATCGAATCATCTGTCAAACAAACATTGTATGATATGTAGATATATGTAGGCCTTGACGGCCTAACACCAGCGCAGAATTGCCTACATCACAACTTGCTTGGGCATCAAAGCAAACACGGCAAGATGGCCATGTGAGTTTTCAAAGAGGAACTGTGGAACAGCAGATGTAAAGTGTGTAAAGGACCTTGTATGAACACGGAAGCGACGTATCTTCCACCATTTTTCTTTATCAGCCAATGGCGCCATTCGCCTACTTGGAGCCAGAAGATGCTGATGAGGTCCTCACAGTTTTGATGCGACGTTGCTGGCCTCAGTAGCGTGAAAGATTTGCTGCCCTCTCTTACTTCGGCTTAAAGATCTGAAAGATTGAGCAGAAATTGTGAAAACTTAGCTGACTTAGCTGACTTAGCTGATTTAGCTCTTGCTTGTTCACATTCACACTCGTTCAACTTGTTCACTCACGCTTTGGCAGGGTGTGGAGGTTGATGCCTCCAAATCCTCTGCCAGCTGCAATGCAGATGATGCTTGGCTTGGTGTCCGAGGACGTCCTGGCGTGTTGAAAGGCCAGAATCCTGTGACAATCTGTGACAGTTGTTCGTGGTTGGAAGACACACCAATGACTTTCTGCCAACTTTTGGAGCTCTTTGAAATAGATGTGTATATATATAGAAAATAGATATAGAAGCCACCACTTCAGGACTGTGATTCAATACGATTTTTGACCTTGCAAGTAATTTCACCAACTCCAGGAAGAACATGAAGAATGGTCTAGGCGGTCTGGGATGATTATATAATGAGGGATGGCTTTTACCGCAGAACTTAGTGTCCATTGTGGAGGTGCCTATCAGTACGAGGTCGAGTTAAAGAACGAGTGCCTATTGCGTGTTGGATGGGCAGCGCTGGAGGGGCGCAGGGCTCTTGGCACCGATGAGCGTTCATTTGGATACGGCGGCACGGGAATGAAATCGAACTGCGGCAAATTTGAGCAACTTGGTCTGCAAAGATGTCCAGCATTGCAAGAACCACATTTGGATCCACAGCTGCTGTACGGCTTGGCAGCTTGAGGGCCGGGCCAAGCAGATTATGACATGAGAAAGTCATAGAAAGTCCAAGTCTTCCATTCGATTGGAACGTTTGGAGTATCCCAACCTCGCACTCAGGATGACTTCCTTGTGACTACCTTGTGGCTGTGTCAGTGAATTTTACGCCCAGGAAATATGGCGAGATCTTTGAAGCGCAGACCGGTGCAGTGGTCACCTGCTTACTCGATCGCCAAGATCCGCGTCGATCCAGCATCAGCCCCATGGCCTGCATGGAATAGTCATGCCTTGAGTCGCATTGAGCTGACGGCGCAGCCATGCGCAGCCTGCTTCAGATGCATTTGCACAACCACAAGCTACAACCGAAGAATATTGTTTGCTATTGGTCAACCAGAATATCAAGTAATAACTAGGAATATCAAACAGCTGTTTGGGGCGCAGTTCTGTTTTAGATCACTGATATTTTACATAATGTATTCTTGCGGACGTTCTTGGTAAAACCTTGGCCATGGGGCTATGGCTGAGGCTATTGTTTGAACGGCCGCAATCTTGGGGTGGCCTTCAGGTTGCCGCCTTGGTTGGCAGATGTCCCCCTCTTTCCGGCGATTTGTGGCCGTGAGGACTGGCAGGACGGGAGTGACTTCGGGGTACCAGGAGGGACCGTGGAAGAATCTAGTAGTGCATAAACACGAAACATGATACTGAGAAAAAATACTTCAGGAGCTGGAGAGATGAGAAGATAAAGAAGGCATAAGTAACATAGAAATATTATTCTATCTTTTAATCTTAAATATTTTAAGCCCTGTTCCACTCTGTTCCAACTGTTTGTTCCTTTGAACCCAGGCGACCTGCCGCTTTCGCGACTTGACCTTCCCGCACGGTGGCTTCTGGTCGCTTGAGGATGCGAATCGTTGCGATGTGGCGGAGGATGGCGGCGCAGCTAGTGCCGCGGCGGCAGTCTTTGCGGCAGCCCCGTTCGTGGAGGTCCTTCCATGTGGAGTGGACGAACATGGGGCGAGCTTCTGCTGGTTGGCTAAGTTGGCTATAGTTTATGAGTTGATGGATGTTCGCTGCACCTGATAAACACAAAAGTTTCACATTACAGGGAAAACATAGTTTCACAGTTTCACAATATCCAACAAAGTTTCTCTAACCTGCTGGATTTCCTTTTGGATGTTTGACTCCAACATGCGGCCGTCATGAAAGCACCTGGAATTCTCGTAGTAGGAGCGTGAGTTGAAGCAGCTAGATGTGCCAGATGAAAATTTGGTGGAGCTACGTTCGGAGCAGGAGGTAGTGGAAAAGGACTTAAAGTCCTGGCTCATTCAAGACACTTGGTGAAGTTTCCTCGAGCTCAAAACTGTGATTTCAATCTGCTTGTATGACCATGTAGACCATTTGTTTGGAACAATACAGGTCTGCCAAAGTTGAGCTCATGGGAGCTTGAGTTTTCTTAATTCCAATTGAAGCAAGGTGAAGCAATCACAATTTGGCACTGGAAGCAAACAAAAGGGAGTGAACTTGTAAGGGACGTCGAAGGCTTTGCCGCGAACAGATGATGCGACACAGGTATGGTTTTGTTTTCTTCTTACTACCAGACATCTCATAGATATATTATGATACACATATTATGCAATCATATATGCATATCTGTGGTATATCAAAGACTGTTATATGTAATTGTATCAACGTCAATTATGATTATATCATATATAATATCCGTATATCTTTAAGAGGATTGTTGTTTTTTTCTTAAATGGACACTGAGGAGTATGGCATTAGCAGTGCCGAGTTTGGAGAGAAAAAACGCTTTGCCGTCTTGGCCTTGACCAGTCATCGAGTGGCAAGGAGTATGGTCAATGCGCCACCTCCCGGTCTGCTGGTGAACTTGAGGCACGGCTGGAGCTATTTGTGGTACAGCAAAAATGGATAAAAATGGTGGTTTAGATATTTTAGATCGAAGCCTGTAGCTAAATCTGAATTGAAGACACCAGATGCAATTTTCCCAAATCACATCAACACTGCGTTTGACTAACAGCGGATTTCCATTTTCCAAGTGTAACCCTGATCATTGTACCCAATTCAGGCCTGCCTTCAGCGAGGAGGCTCAAGAGATGCTGGCGTTGCGAAGACCCAACAAGGGAGCCACCACCGATGTTGTGGCCAGACGTCTCATTGCAGGCGGGCTGCAGACATCGACCTTGGTACGATACAGGAACTATAGGATGGGGAACAACCCCAATGTCCATAGAATACAAGTCACTATCGCACTGCCCTGTATGTAACATTCTGTAACTTGGTTTTCTCTTGCAAGAAACAAACACACATTACCCAAATAAAACCGCTCCCCTTTTTTCCTTCACACATTGGCCTCTAGGTTTTTATGTCAGCAACCCTTCTCCTTTTCTGCTGTGATGTCAGTACAGTCAATATATCAGACATATGTCAGGTTAGATATTAGTCCACATGTTAGTGCATACAGTATGACCAACATTTTTATGTCAAACGCTCCCAAATACTTCCCAGCGAGATCAACAGGAGCTAGTGTTTGAGACCCATGGCATTTTCAGTTGTCAGGTGCGCTGGATGGAGATATCAAGCTGACCAAAGAGCAGTTGCGGCAGATCCGTGCGAAGAACGACGTCGCACGTTGCGGCCCGCGGAAACCCCCACCCGCACCACCGATGCCGACGCTGGAGACCGAATCCGAGTCTGAGTCCTCAGAGAAGCCAAAGGCAGGGCTGGGGCTTGGAGCCAATTTGGAGCAGAGTTTCCAATCTTCACTCGTGTTTTTGGGCATACTCAAAATGGCAGGTGGCACAATCTTTTCTACTGGAATGGAGTTTTTCAAGACGCATTTGGGAGTTTCACAAGGTATGCAAACCCCGTTGTTTGGCATTATTTATTCTTGTAGGAGGAGCTTGAAGTGGGTACATGCGGGTACTTTTGTTTATGGCCAGCTTTGTAAATCTGACAACTGATAGTGTAGATGGTTCTAACTTTCGATATTCACGTATTTTGCATTCATTATTGATGACCTGACCAGGAATCAGCTTCGAAGCTTTCGTCAGCAAAGGCTGCAGCTTTGCAACCAGCACCGCCAGCAAAACGTCAGGGTGAGGGGTGCCTTAGCTGCCTTAGCTATTAAAGAGAATATTGATAATCATCGAGTTCCTGATGATGTTTGTTGTTATTATGATTATGACGATGCTGATGCCGATGCCGCTGCTGCTGATGATGACGACGATGATGATGACGACGACGATGATGACGACGACGACGACGAGGACGATGATGATGATGACGACGATGACGATGACGACGATGACGACGATGACGACGATGATGTCGTTGTTGTTGTTGTTGATGATGATGATGATGACAATGACGATGACGACGACGACGACGACGACGACGACGACCACGACGACGACCACG
>Ga0126342_10011238_pt1 | contig 15996 bp, 15 predicted proteins | sample Cyp1metagenome_FD_92528 | JGI IMG/M metagenome (GOLD analysis project Ga0126342, IMG submission 92528) | Coral microbial communities from Lord Howe Island, Old Settlement Bay, Australia - Cyphastrea 1 metagenome | ecosystem: Host-associated > Invertebrates > Cnidaria > Coral ... | reverse complement strand
TATATACATATATACATATATACATATATACATATATACATATATACATATATACATATATACATATATACATATATACATATATACATATATACATATATACATATATATATATATACATATGTGTGTGTATGTATATATATATATATATATGTGTGTGTGCGTATATATTATAAATATATATATATGTATGTCTGTCTGTCTGTCTGCCTGCCTGCCTGCCTGTCTGTCTGTCCGTATGTCTGTATGTCTGTATGTCTGTATGTATTTATGTCTGCATGTCTTGACTTGAATATCAGAATATCCTTGATTATCCTGCAGCCGTAGTTCTGCAGGAACAGCCTGCCTTCAGAGCGAGCCACTTCTATCCAGTTTGGGCGGATAAGGACCTGCCTCCGCACCTGGCTGAGCTGTCAATGCCCGTTTGCGTATGTTTGTGCCAGAGCAATCCAGTGCATGGGGCTGCATGGGGTGTGTCTGATGTCGGCTTTGTCCTTGGTGTGACAAGGAGCTGTAGCGAGGTTCAATGAGCAATGCCAGGTATGGCAGGAGCGGCAGTAGGGAGTGAGGGAGGGCGCAAAGCCAAGAAACCAAACTTTCTACCTAGATCAATCTTCTTGTGAATTGAATGGCCACGTGTTTTTGACTCGGCCAAAATTTTTACAATCTAGTAAAGAAAAATAGCATCAAGGAAGTACAAATAATCACAAACACAGTGCAAATAGCAAGAAGGACTGCAAACCCAGATGTGTCAAGATGTGCATAGATGTGCCAAGATCGTGTTGGTTTTGGCAGCCCACGGGTCAACAAATGGCCGCAGCATGGCCGTAGCATAATACAAAATCATGCAAAATCTGGTTTGTACTACACCATTTCAATGACACAGTGACCTTTGAAAAAAAATGTGCAGTCTCCAAATGCGTTGGTCCTGCAGGGTCTTGGTTGATACGGAACATCCGCTCATTTTTTCCAATTACCAGTGCATGAGATTATGTAGTAAACAAATATCGTCGCATATCATGGTGTGCGGAAAAGTTTGAAATGGCCAGCTCGTTAACCAATTCCTCTGCTCACAAAGAGTGCTGCGCAAAAAATAACAAAATTGATCAAGATTGCATATTTTCATGCGCCGGGAGTTCTTTTCTGGTTCAAGATGGTTCAATCATGTTTAACCTGCCCGTCAGCCAGCAATTAGATCGATGCAAGACAACCGGCGACGAACATCGTGCAATGTAAAATGCTCATGGATCGTGGATGTACTTCGGTGCACGCTGTGGTCTGTGGTGATTTTTTTTGGATCTTTTTGGTCATTACTATTCATTACTGGAAAAATTGGAACCCTTCCCCAGCCTCAGCCCCAGATCGTGGCCCCAAGACCAGCAGGAGCTTGGCACAGGGCAACTCGGCAAGGATAGGTTTGATATGGTTTGGTAACATGCTTGATATATCTTGATGTATGGAACCGGTGAATTTCAAATCTGTTCTGTTTGGTTGGGATTTGCTCAAGTGAATCTGTGCTTGGCAAAATGCGGCCATGCGTTTGCTTGCGCAAAGACTGTCTAAAACCGGCGAAGGGTTTGGTTGCCCTGTTCTACTCAAATCCATTCAAATCCACTCACTTGAATCTAGGTCCTGGTCGGCAATCCCAAATTTTCAACGCCACGGAATGCCACAGGCTGTTTGAACATATTTGCCACATAGCGGCTTACCTGTAGGGCCGTGCGATCTGAGCGCTCTCTTGCGGAGAGGACATGCAGCACCTCAGACACACCAGCCCGTTCCGCATAACACACCATGAACAGGCAGGCTTTGTGTTTGGGCTGGGCTTCAGTGTCCCAGGTACCGGACCACTTTGCAATCTACATTCCCTTTTGAACATTCACATGTCAATCACCTTCCCTCCCACCCTCCAGATTTTCCTAGAGACGCTGCTGAATCACACTTGTTCAACACATCGTTGAAACCACATGCCCATTGCATTTTGAAATAGGTAATAGTAAAACCAGTTGGGTATGTAAGTGGGCACCCAATGGTGCCCACTCCGCATTCCCCGAATTCCTGAGGGAAGTGGGGGGCGGGTAAGAATTGGGGGCCTATCAAATCCTAAGCCAAAATGGCAAGATATTCAAAGAATTCCCAGTCTACCAGCCAGAAAGACATGTTACATGTTACTTCAACATAAATGTTTCATCTAACATTCACATGTCAATCACGTTCCCTCCCACCCTCCAGATTTTCCTAGAGACGCTGCTGAATCACACTTGTTCAACACATCGTTGAAACCACATGCCCATTGCATTTTGAAATAGGTAATAATAAAACCGGTTGGGTATGTAAGTAGGCATCCAATGGTGCCCACTCACATTCCCCCAATTCCTGCTGTAACCGGTCATGATGACTCAGAGCTTGAACTGGAGGAGCTGTCATTTTCTGGCAGGCACTTTGGGCACTTCCTGCCAACATCAAGGGGAGGAGAAGAACGAAAGGTGGTGATCTTGGGTTGTTCAGAAAACTTCCAATCACACGCGGTCTTCCAGGTGGAAGGTGGTGTGCAGAGGTCGATGACCGCTTCGTGTAACACCTCTGAAGTTCTCTCACCTGTCTGTTTTCTAAGACTTGTGAGACGCCATCAAGGGATGTGGTCAAATCATGCACTTTGTTCTTGAGCTCCATGATCTCTCGTCGAAGACGGCCTCCTTCAGCTGCAGGTTCAGTTGCAACTTTGCCTTCAAGATCTGTGGAGCAAATGTGTTTCGCAGAGAGACGAATCTGTTCAGTCCTGCTAGCAAGACGGTCAGAAAATGCTAAGAGCGGAGTTTCTGCTAGGTACCCCAGAACAGCGCTAGATCCCCATCATCCAAGCATTTGCACAGTGATGGGATCAAGCCCCCACGCCGAGAGTCCTCGCACCAGTGATCCTGAACGTGTGTCCAGAAACATCCAGAAACTATCCAATTGCCTTCTGCATCGTTACACCTGACGACACAATAGCCTCTCTGATCATGTCGACAATAGCTGCTTTCGTGCATCTCCCATTGGAGACACTTGCAGCCCAGGGACCAGTGGTTTTGCCTTCACGCCGGCGTTCATTGTCATACTCACGCATGATGTGAACTGGACATTGGTATCCTTGTTCACAAATGCTTGACCAGGTGCGACGACATCCCTTTGCCTGCCAATCTACTTTTGACACCTGGAAATTAAGTGTCACGGTGTTCTCAGTGAAGCTGACATCCTCCATGTCGATAACTGACAATCCCAGTTCTTTGGGCAGGAAGAAAACTCCTACGACCACTGCTGCCAACGGTGATCTGGGCCATCTTCTGTAACTGCAATGTCATTGCAAAGCAGGTGTCTCACTACCCCGTCCAAATCAAATGCCTCCGATTTGGAAGGGCCGCCCAGACCTCTAAGGACCGATCTCGTGCAGCGAGGTGCTGCATTCTGCAGTGCTTGCGTCCACATGTATCCGGCTTCAGTGTGGATTTCTTTAATCCGAAACAGGTAGTTCTTGAAGGATTTGTAAGACCCCAGTTCGAGAAGACAAGAGGCCTTCTCCAGTGAGTTGATGGACAAAGGGAAGGAACCATGTCATCGTTTCCAAACCACTGTCTGTGACAGCGAGTCCAGGTTTGAACCATTGCATCACGAGGTTTCCTGGGGGACGCAGCATAGAAGTCTCTCCTGAACGCTGCCATGGCATCTGCGGGTTGTCAAGAAAATCAAATGAATTTCTGGAACAAGGCTCAGCCGACTTCCGAATAACCGGCATGTCACGTTGCCTAAGGCCCTTGTCGTTTGAAGGGTGACCGTTGTTCACCGTAGTGCTCTTGGGATGGTTGCAATCTGACAATAGGGGTTTCTGACCATATATGACTGCCCGCTGGTGACCTTTCGTTCAAGCGTCCATGCCGGCTACATTGCATAGTCAACCAGCGCTCAAGGTCACCAGCTGGTAGATTCGGGAGGAAGGATGCTTTGAAACTTTGCCAACCCTTCCTCCTTTTCACAGCCCCTTCAAGCTATTCAGGGCACCCCCCGCCTGAACCTCCATGTATGCTGCGCTGGGATGTGGGTATCTTGGGACATGCCCACCGCAGTGGGCATCACTCGCCAGACAGCTGCAAATATCGACGGTAACATGTATGCTCATCACAGCAACACAACGAGATCAATGCAGCGCAAATCAGTGCAAATCAGGGATGCAAATGACCTGTCGCCTAAGGAGCCTACCCAACAAAGGAACCAATCAGATCATCCAAGACTCAATCAGCCATCAGCATCACTGCAACGACAAGGGGAAGATGGCAGGAAATGACCTCGATACCTAACGAGCCTGGAAGGAAGGGAAATGACATGCAAGAAACCCCCGCCTCTCTGAGCATGCATCGGCCGCTGTCCAATGTCTTGCGGACTCAAGTTCATTTATGGATCACTTCTGGGGCATTTCCTCTTGCTCCATGCCCCTGTGTCTGCCAGTGGTTGTGCCGGCATGGAGGGCCCTGTCAACGTCTTCCACCAAGACAACGGCCTTGGTGATGGTGTCAAACTTTGGTGGTGAACGTAGCGCTTTCCTGGCTCAAACTTTCTGGAGATGGAGAGTGAGTCGGCCACGACATTGGCTATCCCAGGCAGGTGTTGCACTGCCGCCGGTCGAAAACTTGCAGTACCCAGATCCAATGCAAACTCCCTGGCCACCACTGCCAAGTGTTTCGACTGCGTCTTGAGCGTCGAGAACAGCACCGGGGATGACATGTTGTCACCGCGGAGGTACCTCGTTTCCAGCGCTGCGTTTCCAGCGCTGGGCCCACTGTCTTATCGCGGTCAATCCGCAAAGGCACTCCAGAAGTTGTTGCGCCTCACATCCTCCAGTCTTGATGCCGAGGGCATCTTCGTTGTCGGTTGACACATGGTTCACATATACATCCATTGATGGTGAGAAATGCTCCCATGCCATGCGGCGATGCATCCCAAGTGATCTGAACTCTGACTCCAGTGTTGTAGTATTGGTCAACACTGTATACCCTTCGAATGCTTCCAGACTCACCTCGCAGAAGAGCCTGAAGCCACAACAGGGTGTGTCTGACCTGTTTGGTCCAGATGCAATTGTTGGGGGCCTTGTTTGGTCCATGAAGAGCAGCATATAGTTCCTGGAGAAGCGGTCTCCAGATATACAAAACGGATGCGATTGACATGCACTTGCCAAACAACGTGTGGATCAGCTGCAAAAGTTCTGTCACCTCGGCTTCAGTGACCTCCACTCTGACCTCACTGCGTGCAATTTCCAGTGACACGCCTATCCAAGTTGCCAAATTCGACAACACTGCCTTGGGGACGCCCAGAAGCATCCAAAGCCACCGAAATCGTGCATGCTAACCTCTCAACGCTGCCTTTGATCACTGTCAACGGGTCATCAACGTGACGTAAACCTGCATGGCTCCTTCTGGAACCCAAGGTCTCTATGTCTGCAGAAACACGGTGTTGACTGGCCAAAACGTGTTGCCAGCGCCATGATCACTGCAAAGGTCATTGGTGCTCCTCTCGAACCCTGAGCTGCCCTCAAGAACACATAGCATTTGCCATTCAATGATTCAATGTTGCCACAAAGAATCGTCTCTCGCTTTGACGCAGTGGTATGAGTCAGAATGCATCTGCAACATCAGCAATGAAAAGGGTTACAGTTTCGATGTCATCACAACTATGTAGCCATCTCAATGCCGTGTGAACTGCATCCGAAACTCTGGGCAACAGTGCGTTCTTGAAACATACCTCGGCACCAGTGATTTCTTGCAGTCCAAGATGATACGTGTCTTCTTGGTCACCTGGCCAGTGTCAATGTTGATATTCTCCTTGACTATACAACCCAGTTTGGACAACACTGGGATTGCTCCCAGGAATTCTGCTGCCTCCTGCAAGCTGCAGCTGCCCACTCATGCAGATACCTTTTTGAGCGGAATCCTAAAATTGCAGCAATTGCATGCAATTGCGTCAGGGTTGGTCTCGACGCCGTCATAGTTGGAGAAGGTGTCAAAGTCGGTTGCCGGTGATGCATCGTCTAACTCTGGTGAATCATCATCAACTTCAGCACACACTCCTTTCAGGTCTATGCTCGGAGACAGACCCGCTGGAGCACCTTGATATAACCACTTGGCTGCAAATGCGGCAGGGTCTTCGGTGACCATGTGCCCAGTATTCCAACAGGTGGCCCCTAAGGCCCTAACGACGGTCTTGTAGGAGCCATTGTTGATGGGTTCAACATCGCAAACTTCCGGCAAACCATCACATCTGTTCCTCTGCAGCAACTCTGCAAGCTTCGCCCTAACATCATCAAGCCACTCTGTTGGGTGAACCACCTCATCCTGCACCCTGCCAAAGTTGTTGACAATGGCATCTTCAACGTGTGGTGCTAGTTCCAACTCGCGCTCTATGAGGTTGCCAATTTGAACCCCACGAGCTTGGATTTGGCCGACATTGACTTCTGAACGTTTCTGAGCGACCATTGTTCCACGTCAGCTTCACGGACTGGCTGTCGCGCTCTGAGTTGCGCAGGTGTCTCAAGCCGAGTGTCCAATGTGCTCACTGCCCCATCTTCTGCGCGTCGCCTTGCACGCAGCCCATCATCTGATTGTGCAGCTGAGGGCATGACTGCGTCTGCACTGAGCCATTCTGAAAACTTTGCTGCAAGTGCCCTGTTCAAGCCTTCAGGGTGCGCAGCGAAAGCTCTGGTGACATTTAATCCTTCAGGCTCACGTTCACGAAGCATCGGCTCCGACCACTCACTGGCAGGGATTGCAATCTGCTTGCCCTTCAGCGGTGGATGCGCTGACTGCGCTAGTTAGTGTGTATATCTTGACATTATCATGGCCCAAAAGCTCTTGGAACTCGTCAAGCATGAACATTGAAGTCTTGCCTTCCCTCCAATGCGGTTGTTCCAGTACCCAGGGTTTGTTGTGTCTTTCGTCATCTTCTGCCGTCTTCTGCGCCCTCAAAGACAAGAGGGTGCCCTCTCTTACCCTCACTTTCTCATAAGGTGTAACGTCCTTTCTCCCAAATCTCTCCGGACCGGATGGAAGTCTCAATGGTCTCGGTCCACCATCACGTTCATTGTGAGCTGACGTGAAGGTTGAGCATGGTGGTGACATCAGGTATCCATCGTAGTTTGACAGGGCGGCATAAGAGTTCGTCCCAAACCTGTTGATCCAACAAGTCATGTTTCATGTCATACTCTTTGTCGGCATAGTCACATGACAGTAAATTCTTCTTGCAGAAAACTGAGAACTCGTCATTGTCATGTCTAGGGCCACTGTATAAGTACAGTATCTTCTTGCGTTACGACGGCGTTCCAACTGTAGCATTAACTGTATTCTGAGCAGCGTGATGAACCAGTTGTGACCCGTTCCGCCGCTGCTCCACATGCATTGATTCCACCCCGAGTCAGCAACGGGCCGTCTTACCACGACCCTTCTTGCCTCCACCACATCCTCCTCCCTTTCCTTTGTGATTCTTCAGGAAGTTCGGCTGAGGCATGGACTCGTGCGGGCACTTCGTCACAGGATGATGCCCCAAGCAACGTGTGCACTGATGAACTGTATCCCATGCTGATGGGACTACCCTCCCTGTGCTGTAGTTTCACAACGTCCTTCATTGTAGGCCGCACAAAGACCATATCCAGTTCTGTCGGAGGGGTACCTGGCATCCTGCACACTGGACCCACGGGGATTGGCATGTGGTTGCAGAGCTGGCAGGTGTTCAGCAATGCTTGTGTCATGCTTGACATCATTGACCCGGGGACGCTCACAAAGTACCGTGACTTGATTGAGCGATTTCACAACTTATGGTGCGGCAATTTGGGCGCTCCTGTGTCAAGCAGATACTCGCTTCAGGCTGGAAATGGTGGATAGAATACGAAGGCAGATACAGGCAGAGGAAGAGGCCCTGAAAGTTGCACATGTCACATTTCCAGGTGATCCACCCAAAGTACCTGGCTAGGACTTTAACAGACCATGGAACCTCTCCTATCAGCGTGGAATCAATCAAGAAAGTTATTGGAGAGAGGAAGTCGTCGAACCTGCCATGATGGTGTGCTCACCAAGGTCAGCGGCTCGGGTGAGGTCTTGGAAGGCGATGCCAAGATCAGACCTGAAAGTGGCGCGGCTGCGTGTCCAAGAGAGCCATCGTCATCGGCTCCGTCGAGGATGGTGAAGCAACCAGCGGCACTTCGACACTCGTGAGGACTCCATCCCGGCCAATCACATAGCCAGAAAATTTCAACTTCTTGACAAGTCTGTGCACAAATGGTCCCCATATGGCGAAGTCACAGTATGGAGAGTGATTCTGGTTGATCAAGTGGTGTACTGCAGATAGTTGTTCAAGAGTGGGCTCACTCTCCTTCGGCGGATGTTCTTGGTCTCCGTAGACAACTGAATACCTCAAGTATGCTTGTTTCGGCACGTCTGTATGACAGCAAGCGCGTCGCCATCACCAACCAATGCCAGCATTCTAGGTGGTGTAGCTTGCATCACCCCCAACAACAATGCCAGGGTGCCACCAGTGGTTTTGTCTGATGTCAAATCATCACCTGTGAAACCTGCCCAGTCCATGACATGTCTCATCGTAGTCATATTCACGACGTAGGCGCTGGGTCCACCATAGCTAATGACCAATCCCGATGGAAGTTTCACCTGTCTCACCTGTGTCTTGTCGTCGCCAGCACCTCACGTTGCAAGCACAGATGATGAGTGTGAAGCAGCCACCTAGGATGATTGTGAGGATGGCAACTGCGAGCACGACGTCACCCTCTGTACCCCCACTGGTTGGGTACCAAAAAAAATCTACCCAACAGTGACCAATGGTCGGGTGTTAAGAATTGGAGGACTATCAAATCTTTGCCGGGTAGCTCATGACACTTCAGCTGACACGGGTCCTCTACTGGACTGCTTGAGGGATTGCAGGATTCGGATGGATTTGGATGGATTTTCGTATTGTCTGTCCCGACCAAGAGAACCGTCCAAACGGCAAAGTAGCAGCGGAAGGCAGCGGACACATCTGCAGAGCGTCCCTGGAGCTGGTCCCGAAGCCGATGGTTTTTGGTGCCAAGAGGCGCTAATTCAATGTAATTTCAAGCCGATTTAAAATATCTTCCAACGACATTGGGCAATGAGAGGCTGCCAGCCAGGCGAATCCTCTGTCAAACATGCAAGCTGTAGGCTACGCGAACAGACAATGAGAAACACGCGAACGCAAGACATGCACATACAGGTGCTGCATGTATGTGCACACGCATGCATGGATGAATAGTTGTAGAATGTTGTACAGATTGTACAGTAGGTATAGTAGGTGTCTGCTTGGGTGAAACAAGTTTGATAGACACCAACGCCATTTCGCGTTTTTCATAGAAGGAATAGAAAACGCGCGAATCCTACAAAGAGGAGCATGTGAAAGTATACTTCCTAGCACACCCCAACATACCCCAAATTTCGGCAAATGCGTGCGGGGCTGAGCAAGTTTCCAAGGGGGTCCAGGACACATGGTCTACCGGATGGAAGGGGCAACCGGCCACGTGTGATTGAGTGAGAGGGAGAGAGAGAGAGAGAGAGAGAGTTACAGTAGCAGGTCAATGAATGAATGGTTGAGTGATGTTGAGTGAGTGATCTTTGATGATCTTTGAGTCACTGATAAAGTGACTGACAGTGCGTTACACCGCCTACACCGTCTACACTGCCTACTGCAAAGCGTGGCACTGCATAATATCAAGTGCAAGTAAGGGGCTTGCAAGATGTGCACAAGGGGCCTACACGTGTTGCATATAAAGATTATAAAGTACCAAACAATGCGTAGCGACATCCGATTCCGACCCTCCAGGCTGAACCACAACTTGCCAAGGCTTGCTGAAGAGTACCACCGCGTTGCTACCGAAATGCAAGAATTTACTGTACGTTGCCAGGCGACCAGCATCCCGAGTGATCGTCTGCACTGATTGCGCAGGATCAGGTATGAGCAAAAACACAAATAGTGGGAGATTGTCGGAGCTAGCAACAGTTTGCTCTTGCCATATCTTTCAATATCAGAGTGGAATGCTACACCCAGCACGCAATAGCACAGCGCCCACAGCATTCGAGAATGTATGCACTATCATGCACTATCATGCGCTCAATTCTAGAGCGCTGTCTCTCGGCGCAGGTCTAGTCAGGGCGTCCGCAAATTTGCAAGTGTACTCTCGAGGTCGGTTGTGAGCAGTATGAAGCCCGCCAGAGCATATCGATTTTGTGCGCGTCACTTCTGCAGTGAAAACCCCTTGCATTTGGATGATGTCGCTGGTTTGCTCAGCCCTGATGCCTGGAATAGCCTCAAATAGATTCAAATAGACCATAGATAACACTCTCAGTATCTCTCAGTCTTTTTTTCCAGTTACCGTATTTTGCTACCGTCGCTACCGTATCTCTATTCTTGGTTGGATGGATCGGTAAGAGATTTACCATTATTTTTATTCCTTGAGTATACATAGCCTCTGCCTCTTCATGCAAGCCACACAGTCGTGATGCTTCAGGTAAGCCACTGGCTTGTCTAAGCTACCGTAGCGTCTGATTTGCCACTGGCTTGCCGGTTTCTCTTCTAAACATTCGGTGAGGTAAATAGTCTGCGGCATATCTAAAGGTGATTATTGCGAGAGCCGGAGGTCCCGAGAATCCAACATATAGAATATATAGAGCCTTCAAAAATCTCCAAAAGCAAATGTTGCTAGGCATGCAGGTTGTAAGTCTGAGTGGAGGGCCACTAATAAAGGTGGTGGTTGACAAAGTTGAGCACTAGCACCTCTACATTGCTGATGCACTGGGCCAGCAAACACATCACAAAATTGTCAGATGAGCTAGGTGTCTGAATAAAGCAAATTTCCAGAAGCCATTCCATTTAGCCATACCATGCCATACCATGCCATACCATGCCATACCAGCCATACCATGCCATACCATGCCATACCATGCCATACCAGCCATACCATGCCATACCATTTAAGTAAACTTAGTGGATCAAAATGATCAAATCCAACCAAGGTTTGCCCATTGGGCGCTTGGCAATTCTTGTCACTTTACATCACTTTACCTGGTCACCTTTTGTACAGGGCCTCGGCTGCTTCGGGTGGATGTCCTGGCGGACCTTAATCCAAATACTGAACACATCTGCCCAATATGCTCGGCACATAGTGCCAGGATGTGCTGGGCATCTGCCAAGATTTTAACTAAAGCATGCTATAGCACTCTTTAACATTCTTTGATCATCAATGCGAGCTGTTGGCCACACTGCTCACAAATTGTTTTCTCACTTCCACATTTTGGACTCTTTGAACTGGGTTTGCCGTTTCCCCCTCTTCTTCTTCGTGAGGGCAAGGCAAACTCCTCGTCGTGCTAAGTGATACTATCTGGCGTTGAAACCTGTCAAGCATCTGAGCCCACAGAATACCAGACCAGTTCGAAAGCAGGCCTCTTTGACATGAAAATACATGAAGGGTTTGCTAGCATTTGCACGGCTTTCTGCTGTATTCTAGCAGTGTTTCCAACTAACATTTGCATACATTTTCAAAGTCATGTGCCCTTGTAGTGGAACACGCTCGAGTCTTGTTCTGGCAACTTCTCTCCTCTAATGCTGACCCTACTGCTAAGGGTTGCTCCCACGTGCTCTTGTGTGGGTTTCTTGGCTTAAGAGACCATCTTGAACAGAGAAAGTGCTTTTTTAGCCAAAAAATGAAAACACAAAAAAAAAATAACATAATCAAAAACATATTTCCCAAAAAACTGAACCAACAGAAAAAAAACAAATCAGCATGCGTGTGTGCGTGTGTGCGTGTGTTTTTCTGTTTGGCCTGGTTTTGTCTTTTCTTTGTTTATAAAGTTGTTATATAAGACCATGATATGTTCTCCATGTTGCTGGACTATTAATTTTTGGCAGTTATGCTGCGTCCTACTGTCGGCTTTTAGCACAGCACAGAGAATGAGGAGCTGCTTGCAAAGTTTGGACAAATGTGAAGACATGAGAAGATGTCACCAGCATATGACTGTCATCAACACTTCGCATGATGGAGGGGAATAAATGACCAGGACATGGACGTCTACGAGTAGGTAGTCCTGCAGCCCCAGAAAATCCAAGGGAGAACTGCACAACTCAATTCTTCGCACCACCATGAGGCCCCGGCAAATGATCAACTTCATGCAAAGTTGTTTTCCAATTTCCCTCATAGATATGCAATTTGTAGATATTTGATGATATTTGTAGATTGTACTGATACATGATGATACATGATGATACATGATGATACTCAATATACTCGATCTGGTTCCGTTGCCTTCCGAAAGCATTGAGCACATGTGCTTGGCGGGATCTGGTCACACCGCTTAACCTGGGCTCTGAGCAGTTGACGCTCACAAGGTGACTGACCTGAACACTGTCATAGAATAAGAAATAGTTTGAACTTTGATCATGTTTGAAATAGAACTAAAATAAGATTAAATAAGAAACCAGGGCAGAACAGTTGTTTAAAAGGTTACGTAAATCGTTGAATGCCATTCAGAGACCTTTTCCGAATATGCAATGCATGTGGCACGGTGTAGCACTAAGGAAGAGGAAACAACACCAGCAAATCAGCTAGTGTTGCCTTCGTCCTTTCTTCGCTTTAACAGTCTTTACTTATCTTAAGCGATCTATATTTATGTGTGTATATAACATCTTTGCTTCTCTTGACTGACGGCCTGTTTTACTGTATGCCTATGTATTGCACAATCGCCATTGCACTTCGTTCAGACACAACTGTTTGTGCATATTTGTGCTACAGCCTCCTTGGTTTGGCCTGCGCTAGGAACGAGAACATGCAGCTTGTAATTCATTATATGCTGAAAAATAAACACACTTCAAAGTCCACAGGCGATTCTTTTGACCAGCCGCAATTTCAACATGCGCTGCTTTCCAGTTGAATTTTCGTTTCTGGGTCTCAAAATGGCTGTGCCCTGTCTTTTGCAGGTTCCTTTTGCCTATATATTGGATTTCCATGGATTTCCCACATCTTCCTGTTCGATATAATGCATCTTGAACATTTTGGTCTCTTGTCTTGTTGTGTCTTGTTCCCATCCTGTCACATCACGTCACACCTCCACACCATCTCCACATCGTGTTCTCCTCTGATCTCGAAATGTCCCAAGGTCCCCGCAGCGCACTGGAACTCTTACGGAGTGATGCCGGAGCACTGTGGCGGCTACCCCTTGGCTGAAGCTTCAGGTCTGGCTCAAGTTTCACTCTGTTTCACTTGGCAAATTGTGTGACATGATAGCCACTTGGCAGCCTCTATCTTGCCATATGGCCCTGACCAGTAAAACTGAAGAACCCGAAACGGGCCGCAAAGTGTTCCTGGGAACACCAGGCAAAGAAATTAGATTCTTAAAGGATCAAGAAGCAAAAACTCTGAGAGTTTGAAATATTATATATATAGACTGTTGATTATTGCACTCCTCCACGAAACTAGTCTCAGTTTCAGTCACAGGAGGGCATGTGCTGGTTTTGGCTGGCAACCGAATCCGTCAAAATTGCTTGCCTTGTTTGCACCATGCCGCTGCCGAAGCAAGACCTGCATCCGCTTGAGTCCTTCTTGAGATGTTTTGAATGATTCTGAACATTTACAAAGCAGGTCGATACAACTGGGTTAAAGACATCTGGAGGCTGCAGCATGCATTACGAAGCATTACGAACAAAGGTATGTATATGTTAGTCTATTATGTACATGTAGAAAACAAATTAATAATGACATAGATTAATACATGCATATATGTTTGTGTGACAGAATATCTCATGCGCGCGCACATATATATTATATGTGTGTGTAAATGCTTGCATAATTCCAAATCTATATGCAATTGCACATGCAAATACACTCATACATGACATATATATATCTTACATGTTGCTCAAGTTTCCGGCAACTCAAGGCATTGCAGAATTGACGTCACTGTACGAAACTTCTTGGAAGGCCCCTGATGGCGCTGGAATGCGAATTGATGGTGCTGAGTGGTCAACACTTGAGCAACTTCGGTGCAGCCGGAGGGCCTCGGGCACAGGGGAAAACAATAACATACAATAACATACAATAACATCATATAAGGATTCATATAAACATATATAAACATCATGAAACATCATATAACACCACAGCGCACATCTTTACAAGCGCTGTGTATAGTTTTGCTTGGTTAATATACTGCAATGCTATGCCTCAGACCTGCATCCCTCGCGCCCTCTCTCCACCCCTCCGCTCTCGGCTCAAAATCGTGCACAAGTCTATTTTTGTCTGCTACAATGCAGGTTCACGGTCTTTTCCGCCCTGCATCTAAAGTCACCACCGGCTAAAAGCATTGCAAACGCTCTGCCCTGAAGCACCTTGCGCAAACTAGACACCGCTAGCCACAAACATCCCATGCCAAACGTGGAACAGAAAAAAACTGATCTCGCTGTGTCACCTGCAGTCTCTCATGGTGTGGCATGTGGCAACCCCCACTACAGCTCCCACAGCTCCCTTCATCTCCGCCTTGGCGTCGGGCGTCAAGGCGTCAAACATTCATGGCCTTGGCGTCCTTGGCGTCCTCACCTTTGCCAAAACCAAAGCGAGAGCTAAGACCTCCGAGACCACCGACGAGGCCACCAGCCTGCCATCTGACAATGTGGCAATGCTCTATGATCGTCTTGGGGCATATTGCAGCACAGTACTGTCAGTAGAGATTGCACACACACACACACTTGTATACATATGCACGTGTGTGTGTGTGCGTATGTCAATGTGTATATTAACTATATGTATCTTTGTATGTATGTATCTTTGTATGTATGCATGTATGTATGTATGTATGCCTGTATGCATTGTAAAACACTATAATGTACAGTAACATAATATAATATAATACAATATAATATAGCATAATATAATGCAACATAAGATAGTATAATATAATCAAATATCATGTAATGTAATGTAATGTATGTTATGACTGCATGAGGCTTTTGAGTGTTCTTTAGTGTGTTGCATGCCATTGACTGCCATTGTCACGTGGAAGAGTTTCAGGGATGGAGTGCAAAAGGTCCTCAACACTGTATATCTTGCAGCTTCAAAAAAACGAAAGGTATGGGAAGGATGGAATTGGTTTGACCAAAGTATGGAACAAGTATTGAAGAGTGGCCGTGCAAAATTCAATCCCCACAAAGCATAGAAATTTGCATGTTTTGCTAAAATTGGATTGAAAGTGATAAAAGCAAGCAGCAAACCTTAAAGCGATCATACACACACCAAAAAAAATCCTACAAACAGGTGTCGGAATGTTCGACGCACTTCCATTCTGATCAATTCTGTGCCTGTTGCATCAGCGACTGCGGCCGTATCTCGGCTTTGGCACGTGGCTCCAGTCTGAGCCTGCAAATATCAAAAGCACTGCTGCCTGTTGCATCCATATTTGTATCTTGCTATAAGTTGCTGCTGATGGCTGGACCGATAATACCAATGCGCAAAATGCAATTTTGCCTGTCCAAATCTGACCTCGCATTGACATTCCTCAGTGTGGGGAAGGTGGGAGCGTTGATATCAAGTTTGCCAGAGGCCTCCGATCCAAAAATCTAGGGTTGAAAGTAAAAATATATGTATATTGAATATTATAGTGTAAATATATATATATATATATATATATTTGTTTACTTATTTATTTATGCAATTATTTATAAATAAGTATAATATTATATAGATTATTAGTTACTAAAAATATACAAATATATAATTAAATATAAGTAAATATTATATATAAATAAATCAGATAATGCGTATATATAATCACATAAAAGTTGAGAATCGGAGATTGCCTGTCCGATTATGTTCCGGTACTTGGTATTGAAGTAAATGCTTCGGTGATGGCTTCACTCGGATGGCGGCTTCCGCATGGCAGTTCTTTGTTCTGGTGCTGCAGTGGGTCTTGAGCC
>Ga0126342_10011237_pt1 | contig 15997 bp, 15 predicted proteins | sample Cyp1metagenome_FD_92528 | JGI IMG/M metagenome (GOLD analysis project Ga0126342, IMG submission 92528) | Coral microbial communities from Lord Howe Island, Old Settlement Bay, Australia - Cyphastrea 1 metagenome | ecosystem: Host-associated > Invertebrates > Cnidaria > Coral ... | reverse complement strand
ATATAATATATATAATATATAATATATATAATATATATAATATATATAATATATAATATATATAATATATATAATATATATAATATATATAATATATATAATATATATAATATATAATATATAATATATATATATATATATAATATGTGTGTGTGTGTGACATATTCATTTTTTGGGGTACCAATGTTATAGGAATGCCTGATGTGAGTTAGGCTCATCTGATTGTCGCTGTCATTGGGGTCCGTCATGTACAACTTTCCACTCAAGTGGTGTTTGGCCAATCAACCGATCAATCTTGGGTACCCTGCACATCCTGCACATACTTGTCAATCTGATGAGTGTGCATGATTAAATTACATATTATCATTATTGTTATAATTATATACATATATACAGATATACAATGTATATATATATATATATCCCCATTTGTAGCAAAAGATGAAGTCGTGCCAAAGTACCCAAGGTTTCCGGTCTCCCCTGCTAGCGCCTTGAGGATCCCATTCTGCTTCTGGGTGGCTTCCACCTGGCGATGTGAGGTCTTACCCTCTGGTAAACTAACATAACGAACTGGACAATCACCATTTTCAATGGGAAAATCCACTATTTCTATGGTCATTTTCAATAGCTATGTTTGTTTACCAGAGGGTAATGGGAAAATCATCACATGAGGGATTTCAAGATGGATTTCATGGGATTTCCTGCCACTATTTGCCACTCACCAAGCTGCCAGTGGCACCCAAACTTGGTCGAACATGGGTACAGCACTATCATTCCCTTCCAGCAATTCCTGGGCGTTGAAGCTTCGGTTGGTCGGCTGGGGACATGAATCTGTGGGACCCCTATCCCAAATTCATTCAAAAGCACGATCCATATCTAAAGTCCCATACCTACTCTATGTGGATATTTATGAAGTACTAACGTTTGACCCACACCCATATCCCGACGCGAAAGTGCTGACTTCAACAATCCAAACTGGCACATCCTCCGCGGTCCTTGAGGGAGTTGTGGGCTTCACAGTACCTGCGCCATTCACATCCCTTCCTGGCGACTGTCCAACGGCGAAAAACCTGGGGCCCATTGGGGCCCGGACCCTTTGCAGTTTGTAGTCCGCTTGAGAAGATCCAAACAAAGCCTCGAGAAAGGTCTCCGATGACTCCAATCACAACTGCAAAACCGCCAGTTGGAGCATACCATTTGCACCAGCGCCCCCTGGTTTCTGACTTCAAAGCATCGATCTTGAGATTGGTCTTGGAGGTCTGGCGCGGCGAAAGGCTGAAGTCTGAGACACCTGTTTTTCACCAAGCGACTTCTCCTTGACATGAAGAGACCGTTTTTGATAAGTAAATATCATGTCAAACAAAACAAAAACACAATAACACACAAACAAAATACATAGAACACATCATGCACATTAAACCAGATTAAATTGCAGTAAATCCATGTAAATCCGATTTAATCCCTTTCAACTCCCCAGTTCAACTCCATTGAGTTCTTACATGTTCTTACGATCGCCTGCGAGGCGATGAATTGCAGCCTCTGGATGGCACCATGGGTGCCGTACCTGGCGCAACCCAACATGTTCCAAGCAAAAACCGGTTGGGTTTTATAACCAAAATCATCTATCATAGTACACGTTAATGTTTGATAGGCCATCCCCAGAGAATGTGGTAGACCCAGTAATAAACCAGCCCCAAAATCATCGACTCCGGACATCTTCCAACTGTCCTTTAGAGCAGGGGAAAAACCTTCTTAGAAGGGAAAAAAACCCTGCAGAAACTGGGAGACTACAGCCTGTTCATGAGACAATGGCCGCAATCACCCCAAAATCATCATAAACGTTCTTTCTTTTGCTTGAAACCATTTGATACCATCCCCAAATGGGCGGTTTTTGGTATCGTGTCAACCCATTGGGTTTACCAAGGACATGTCATCTTCAACCAATTCCAGGAATAGTAGTTTTTCCCTGAGGTCCTCCCGTGGCCCAGGGAGTAACTTGAGTAACTTGGGGATGGGGATTGGGGCCATCTTGAAGTAGTTGCACATCATGGAAGGATATGCTTACCACCTATCAAGATCATCCGAGTACCAGGTAGGGAGCGCCTGGTAACCGTTTCAAATTCGCGACCACAACTAGCCATAAAACTATGCCAGATTTCCCTTCTGAGCACTGCCCCGTGGTATTGATCCAACCATCGCTGAGTTACTGGTTGCTGTAGGTTTCCAAGTCTTCACTCAGGAGTGAGGCCTCAAATACCGAACCGTACGGCCACACGGTCCCGAGAGGATTCCAGTGGATTCCAGGCATCTTAAACTTGTCTCAAGTGGGTCCACTGGTTTATCTTCATGTTCTCTTTAAAGGAAACAATGACGCATCTCAATTTCTGGATAACTATAAGCAGCTGCGGGCAACTTATATACAATTTCATGTTTTGCAATAGGGCCACAGTGATAGCAAACCTTGATGCCTTAATTGTCGTTATGTGATGTCATGTCATTCTATCCCAATGACATCTTAATCTTACAAGGGCCATAACCCAGCTAAGGTAAGGATCTTCCAACTACAAAATGCCTACCACTTCAGCAAAATGAGCATCAGACCGCCATGGGTGCAGCTAGTTTGCGCTAGCAGGGCAAGCTATTGGAATGAGTTTCGCTTGGGGTAAAACCTGGGGTACAGCTCCTTTTTCTTGGGCGATTCAACTTGAAGGTGGGTGGCAATTCGGAAAAGAGGAAGAATTTTCTCATCAGGACCTTTCGCTGTCTGAATCCACTTTCATCACACATTGCTCCAGCTTGAGCCAGAGTCCAGGCCAAACAGATCAAAAGAATGAATCTGCGTGCGTCTGCAAACCACATTCCCCCAAAACCGGGGCTCTTCCATGGGAATGATGCGATTAACCACTGGATTCAGGGTATAGCCCATTTTTGGACAAACTCTCAGTGGCAGCAGGCTGGGTTTGATATGGCAAGCTTGGGGTTGCAGCAAACCCTGGGCCTTCTGCTTGATGAGAACTGCCAAATCTCCAGGCCTTATCGGATAAGCAACAGGCTCATCTGGAGCCCTGGTCAGTTTCTTAGCTTTCTTAGCTCCAGGCTGTTTGGCTTTGTCACTATGATCACCTTCTCCCTTAAAGATGATCCTTGCCAGAGATCAATGGTTTGAGCCAACCATTGCACATGGTGCTCATCGATTCAACAATGCCTCAGGGCCTCTTCCATTTCCTCTCAATGCATGATTACTGCAACGTGGGGAAAAGGGGAAAGCCAACCACTACATATGTAATCCCCCAAAGGTGACGTTTGCCCCGCATGAAACCACTAATCAACCACTATCAAACCACTACGGTTATAGATGTCATACCGCTACTGATCAACAGTGGAAGCAACCACTACCCCCCACAGCTGGGGAAATATGGCCACGCCCGCTGGCTGCGCTTGGCGCTGCACCTCATTCCCGCTTGCCATCCAGGTCTGATTGGCAACGTGACCGCCTTCTTCTCCTTAAACAGTGAGTAGGATGAGATTGTGCATCTAGGGGGCTGGAAACATCCCAAGAAATTATTGGCATCCCAAGTGCACCAATGATCAATTCTTTCATGATTATTGTGGATATGTAAACATAAAGAGATAAACACATATAAAACAAGAACATCAAAAGATATAACGAGATCATCATCACCATCATCATCATCATCACCATCACCACCACCACCATCATCATCATCATCATCATCATGACCATCACCATCACCATCACCATCATCATCATCATCATCATCACCATCAGCACCATCACCACCATCATCACCATCATCATCATCATCATCATCTCATCATCATCACCGCAATCATCACCATCATCATCATCACCATCAGCACCATCACCACCATCACCACCATCATCACCATCATCACCATCATCATCATCATCATCACCATCAGCACCATCACCACCATCATCATCACCATCACCATCACCAGCATCATCATCATCACCACCACCAACATCACCATCAGCACCATCATCATCACCATCATCACCATCATCATCATCACAATCATCACCATCATCACCATCATCATCATCATCATCACCATCAGCACCATCACCACCATCATCACCATCATCACCATCATCATCAGCATCATCACCATCACCATCACCATCAGCACCATCACCACCATCATCACCATCACCATCACCAGCATCATCATCATCACCATCACCATCACCATCAGCACCATCACCACCATCATCGTCACCATCATCATCATCATCATCACCATCACCACAATCATCACCATCATCATCATCATCATCATCACCATCACCATCACCATCAGCACCATCACCACCATCATCACCATCATCATCATCACCATCACCACAATCATCACCATCATCATCATCATCACCATCATCATCATCATCATACCATTCCTATGTGTCTGAGGCTGTGTACCTGGTATGGTGCGAAGCCAGGGCCAAGTCGGGTCCTTTCCACCACCACACACCTGGGCGACCACTGCAGACAGGAAGTCTACATTATCAACACATCTGGAGTCTATGATTACCTAAATTGTGTGAATAAAGCCGGTTCTACACTTCTACACTTTATGCGTACCGTAGTTTAAACATCATGTGTACCGAAATTACAATCTATGAATGTATTATAATTATATGTATATTATATGTATATTTTAATAGATGGTGACACACATATATATATACAAATATATATATATATATATATATGTATATACATATGTATATATATATATATATGTATATACATATGTATATATATACATGTATATATATATATACACATTAACCATCTTAATTGTTCTTCTTATGCCTGAAATATGTCTGAACTATTTCCATATTTCTTAATACAATCATCTATAACTGCGAGCCAGAATTGTGATCCTTCCCCGGTGATCCAGACATCTGGAGTCTGGGAATTGCATTTGGGTCGACTCAGAGTCTGGGATCATGTGACTCCGTGACTCGCAGACATATTGTGCTTGTTCATAGTACAATTATAGATGTGGCAGAAATTATAGCAGATCAAATTCACACAGTGTGTCGATACTATATATAACCTATGTAGATTTCTGATGATTTCTGCACTCGAGATGATTGAAGCGACTACATTGTCTATGCTTCCATATGATACATTTACTTGAGGTCCTGTAGTCTGCTTCGGAGGTGGCCATTGTATTCGACTGGCGACTTGTATCAAATCGCATCTATCCCAATGCGAACCCCTTTAAAAAAACATCGGGACTTCCAAGAACAGCGTGCGATTTGCAGGAATTCACCTGCGTGATATAACCATATGAACCCCATATAACCCACAATGTATGGTGAGGCACTTGGAGGTCGTTGTACTAGAATCTAACATAATCTAACTAGAAATAAGATGAAATAACCATGGTTTGGTTCAATGTCATCTCCGTCGTTTCAGGTACTTCTAGGATGATTGATCATAATTTGGTTATGCGGAATATCTCACAACTGGGTAGCAAACATGGTGAAGTTTCCGTGCAGAAAACCAACTCTTTCATGCCCCGAAATGGGTTGGTGAGGATGGTATTCCGACAAATTTATATTGTTGTTAGTTCAATGCCCATTTTAGCTGCTTAACGTCCCCATTGCCACTGGTTCAAAACCAAAAACTATGCTACTGCAGTAAAAATCAGGTTTTTTGCTGTTCAAATCCCAAATTTGAATGTTCATTTCCCAGTTCTTGATAATTATCTCACAACATCTCACAACTTTTGCTAGTCAAATCCCCCATTAAGGCTCCCAAAATCATCTCCCGGGCTGCTTACCTGGTGTTGCCTTCCTTTAGCTCCCCCAGAGAGCACTCGATCTCGCCAGAGGGGAGCGATGATGAATGATGGCAACTGGGTTTCTTTTTCAGGAAACATATTCACCGGAAACCATGTTTCAAACCAAAAGGGTGTATTCCTGTAAATGTTCTCATTGACTCTTGGAGACTGCGGATGATTTGAGGCAATTTAAACCATGACCCCATGATTTGAGACGACTTCGGGTGATTTGAGGTGATCTGTTTTAATGATATCAGATAGTTTCAGACGATTTGAGACGATTTCAGCATTTCAGCCTCTCAAATCATGATCCCTTGACAAACAATGGAGGGTCAGCACCAATTCCCAACGAATCCGTGGGGCCTCCAACTCTATCGTTGGCTCCTGGTGCTGCAACTTTGCTGCAGCTGGGTTGACAAATGTCATGCACGAATTTATGAAAAAAGGTGTGGCAAAATATATGTTTGATTGGCATTGATTAGCCATCTTTCAAGACCTTGAAGGCAACGAAATGCGGCCAATGGCACCGTGATTTTTGATAGTGAACCATGATGAACCATCAAATGACCCGTCCTTTTCAGCCGATGGGATCACGGGCAAAGTCTCCAGCTCCGGCTCGTACGCCACACTCAGCGGATCTGCGGACGAAAAGAAGTTCTTGAAGAGCTCGAAGGGATCACCTACATACCTGACATGGGATTGAGATATTTCAATGATTTTCGATGGCTAGTAGAACTACCTACGACTGGGGAAGAGGGAATTGATATGAATTGATTAGGATCATGCCCCAAAAGTAGCAGAAGAGAGAGCCATGATTGCAGGCGGGATGGCGGCCCACGATGAGGTAGTAAAAGGCCACTAAATGAAAGCAGCTGGTCATCTTGTACAACTTCTTTGGGATGCTTTGTCTTGGCTTCAATCGCTGAGCCGTTCACACAACAACATACAAAATCCAACAAAATCCCAAGGCAACAGGCGGTCACTGGTAGGGATCAAAGTCGAGGCCATACGGAGGGTTCCTGCGGTTTGACGCAATGAGAACTCTGATGCAATGCGGAAAAACATGGATAAACTGTGGCTAAATGAATCTGTACATATATCCATATGTCCCATCAAGATTCCCCACATGTTTGCTTCTTAAATCTGCCAATCCGCGGCCAAGGTGCTTGAGGCCGACTTCACCATAGGCGTCATACCTTGAACGGAACTGGAAGAGGGCCACTGGAAACTGCGAGAAATCCAGCTTCGGCAAGGACTAAGGACGGAGCCGTTGCCGTCGCAAGGGGTCTATGAGCACCTTGGTTCAACGGCCGTAGCTGCAGTAACTGCAGTTTTTTGGCATCTGAACTATCTGAACTCTGGTCTCTATGGTCATCTATGGTCTCTGCTCCAGCGGTATGCGTCAAACTGCAGGGAGGCCCTTAATATCCTTAATCTTAGATTTGGAACCCAATTTCGACAGACGACATCTACGCTCAATCTGATCCAATGAGGAGGTCACATCATAGGCTTCAGCGATGTCGCGGAAACGCGATTGAGCTTCCACCTGTGAAGCAGTCTCTGCTGCCACCATCAACTTGAGCTAAAAGATGATGTAAGAAACAGTCATTTTTATACACTGTTGAAGGGTATGATCATACATACCAGTACGATCCGGTACTAGCTTTGCCTATTTATCAAAATCATAAAACTGCAAAATCATTCAAAAACCTCCTTCCAATGCTAAAATTTCTCAGTAATGTCACTGAACCATGGTTGTTTTTTAGGCCCAACCAGCGGGCCGCAACGGTGACGCCCGCAGACTGCCTTGGCCGCGGGATTCTTCTGCGGGTGCCACTTGGCTGCCGCCTTGGTCTGGGGGTATGGTTGGCCTGGGGTCAACGATCGAATCGAATTCGAGATGAAATTGTATGAGATGGTTCACCACTAAAAATGACTATTCAAATGCCCATACTAGTAGAACTAGCAGATTTTAGGTGGGTCTTTTGAAATTTCTAATCATCGCTCAAGTTTGTAAACTCACAGTTTTTGCATTGAAAGAAGCAGTGCCTTCGTTTTCAACCAATGTGATGCCCAGACCCATGTTGGTGCCTGGTTGTAGAAAGCAAATCAATGTAGCGCTGAAAAGCTTTGCTCTTTCCAGCTTTGAGATCTAAGCAGCTACGGTATACTTGGAGTATGATTCTACTCTTCAAAGCATTCCCACCTTCCTAATCTCTCTATCACTTCACTGAGTCCCAAACCCATTGGTAACCTGAACGAATTTCCCGCGTGGTTGCGGATCGAGGAATGCCCAGAAGGGCATAGTAGTCCCGCCTAGATCCCGGCCAAAGATTCGGACCAACTTTTGAGATTCCTTTCTCCACTTGACAGGACCATTGAAACTCCAGCTGCATTGATGGATTTAACATGATTTAACATCAAAAAAAAACAAAAAAAAGGATTTCCCAATGACTTCCGGAGGAGACTGACGGACCGTGCATCTTTGACCCTATCCATTGCAGCTGAGAGCCCTACGCCATGGTCGGCCCGTGTCTCAGAATTCAGGAAATGGCATGTGCTTACAGCCAAATGGCCCCAGTGCGGAAGTAGCACAGCCGCAGATGTAAAGTTTCTCCATGAACATGCCAGCTGTTACCCTCCGGAAATCTAACATGGCAGTGGATCCTGCCTGACCTGCAAATGACGTTCCTCTTAAACATGAGGATGTTTCATTTCCAGTGGTGATTCAACACTCCCAGCTTCCGTAAAAATCGGAGAAACCTCGGGTGAATCCTTTGCACTTACGGGATCTTACGGGGTATGGGCCAGAATTATTAACCCCCCAAAAAATGGATGCATTAGTACTTAACGAATCTTTAACACATGACAACTTCTGTAGGTCCATTGACACCTCATTTGTGACCCATATTTGGCGGTGCAGTTCCAGTTGTAAGTGGTGTTGAAATTATAGTTATAGTTAGGCTTATATCATGTTATATCCCAGCAGATCGGTTTTTTTTTCATCCCATGGTTACACCAGCTATACATAGCTATACCACTTATAGCCATGAAATCCAGGACCCCAACAGCCCAAAGTAGCCGTCTCTGCGGTCCTCGATCTTGCAACTGTTCCGCAATTCTCGTGCCATCTCCTCGAGTTCCTCCTGAAATGCTCGGAAAGACGAAGGAACATAGGGATCTATGTCTACATGTATTTAATTATAAGTACATACCATACCATACCATTACTTACATTAAATTACAATACAATACATCACATGTACATTTAAATATATTTTATATATACACTCATATATAGAGGTTGATAGTATAATAGTCTCAACCGGATTTTGGATATATATATACATACAATATATAATTATACATATTATATATATATATATACATAGGTTTCGTTTTTCTAATGCTCTGTTCACTATATTGATCCCAAGCATGAGGTGCTTAAGGTCAAAATGGATCGACAATTCTGTGTGGGTCTTACAGAATTTCTTGATAATTCTTGACTAGGGAAAGATGTCAAACGCCCCATGTGAATGGACTAGTCACGGACTGTAAGTGTAAACCAGTTGGATTGATGGCGATGTCGCACAGCAGCGCTGCGGCTGCAGAGCCCATGTTTCTTCCGCGGCTTTGTCACCATCCTCCGATTCCTGCCCACAACGAGGCACAAGAGCAACTTTCATGGCATCCAACACGATCCAACCTCTGGATTCCCCCTTCCGAGTGTTTCAGTACAGGTTGTTTACCACACGCGGGATTCACTCAAACTGCCAGCTAGTTTGATGTCAATGTGAGAACCAAGGGATTCAACAGGATTTTGACCCATTGTCAGCTTGTGGATGCCCTCCGGAACTCAAACGTGGCAAGGGAACGAACACACGGACAACTGTAAATGTAAATATAACATTTTATAAAAACATATATATATATATACATACATATAACATATTATATATAATTATATACGTATAGTTATTATTAAGTTACTTTATATTAAATGATATGCATTTCATTCTCTGCCTCGCTGGACTCGGGCTGTGCAGCAGCTGCGGAGGCCAAGGCAGCTGCCGCTGCGCTGTCGGACATCATCTTGGACAAACCTGGGGTCGATGATGGTTAATAATGGTTAATCATGGTTAATAATTGTTATACAATATGATTATATATTATATATATGATTCATCATCAGGAACTTCTTCCGTGATGTCTCGATTTGGGACAATTTGGAGGAACATAGGGAAACAGAAATGGAGACTGCAGCAGTCAGTTTTCACTTTTTCATGGTTTGGGTTTTCAGGGGTTCTTTTCAACCAAATCTGGATCTGGACACTGGGCTGTAAGTCCCGCACTCCTTCGAGCTTCCGTGAGTTTGCTTTGCAGAACTTTGTCCTTTAGAGCTTGAACCTGCCACTTGTGACGCTGGAATGTCCCTTTGGGAAACACCAGAGGAAACAACAGAGGAACCAGTGGTTTAATGGAGTCGGAGGGTTACCCCCTTGGTAATCAACCAACCAATGGAAAAGGACATCTATGGAGTGAGCAATCCAGGCCAAACTTCTCTGAGTTTCTCGCCACTCGCCGGATTGGAGCTTGTATTCCGGCTGCAACCTGCAGAAAATTCTTACTTTCAGCATACCTTGTATCACTATCTGAAAACATTGCAGTTCATCATGTATGTCGCCAAAGGTTCAGGGTCCCAAAAAGGAGAGATCATCGAGTAGTTTGTCCACACATGATGGTCTCACCATATAAACCATATAATCCTGATCGACTATCCGCTTGTAAACGAGTACCCTATGTCAATCGTTTCAGTTGCTCGTGTGGATACTGCCCTGCAGTCTCAAATGGGACCCATCCGAAAGATCTCAAAACCATTTAAAACAACCTCATGTGTTGTGGGGTCCTGATTAATCCCATCCCCTTCAAAAATAAATCCCTGTATGGAACCCTGAAAAGAACAAATCAGCCAGGGGTATTTGACATTAGATTTATCATTACCAACAGCAATTAACCATCATTGGCCGGTTTTAACCTATACTGATACCTATACTAACCAATATCAATAAAACCACACAAGGCGGTGGTGGAAATTTCAAAGGTAGGAAACTATAGGAGAGGTGAGTTGTTATGATGCACGGATGGCAGAGCGAACCTCATCATAAATCGAAAGGTGTTCTCTCGTTGTCTCTCTCTCTCTTTTTTTCCTCTCTGTGCCTCTCTATCTCTCCCTCTGTCTATCAATCAATCAACCAATCAATCAATCAGTCAATCAATCTATCTATCTATTATCTATCTATCTCTAGTTGTAGTTGTCGTTGTAGTTGTAGTCGTAGCTGTAGGTGTAATGCGGCGTAGTCTAATGCAGTGTGGTGTAGTGTGGTTTTAGTGGTAGTTGTAGTGTGGCGTTGTGTCGTGTAGTGTAGTTGAAGCCTGGTGTTGTGTAATGTAGAGTAGTTGTAGCTGCAGTTGCAGTTGTACAGTAGTGTAGTTGTCGAAGGAAATTTAGAAGTCAAACTTCTGACAATATGGGAAGATGAAGCAGTAGAGGTGGGAAGAGTCAGAGAAGAGAAGAAAAAACATATTAAAGAAGAGAAAGTGTCAAAAGAAAGAAGATCAAAGTGCGTGACACTGCGCTTTTCGAACGGTTTGCGGCCCTGGACCGTCGAAAAGTAGGCTCGCTAAAGCGGCGGGTGCGGAGCCATCTAATCAGATGAGAGATGAAAATTGCAAGCGGTTGCGGCGTGAAGCACATGTCAAAGTCAAAATGGCAAAACGCACCATTCTCGAGGCGCTTTTGGAAGTGCACACAACTGTGGCCCGAAGCAGATTTCGAAGTCAAAATGTACAAAACACCTCAGCGTCGGAGCGCTTTTGGAAGTTCAGATGTTCAAAAAGCCCACGCTGTTGTGGCGCGAAGCACATTTCAAAGCCAAAATGCTAAAAACACTACAGTGTCGGACCACTTTTGGTAGAAGAGCTGTTCAAAAAGTGCACGCCCTCCTGGTGCGAAGCACATGTCGAAGTCAAACTGCTAATAACACTACATGTTCGGACCACTTTTGGACGTTCAAGGGTCTTTTTTCGTAACAGGCGCAATGGATTCTGCACCTGGCCAAAAGTGAGTTTCTGCCAGTTGCAAAAGCGATGGCAGGCGTGGTACGTTTGAAGAGGATCTGCAAAGATGCATGTTGCGTGGCAGGCGCAGTACAAGAGACATATACGAGTCAGACATGTTCAGAGGTCAGCAAGCAGATGGGTTGCATTTTGGAGCATCAGATCTTCAGATTTCCCAAGATGATCTTGCATGACAAGTGCAGCACTTCGTATGACCCGGCCTCACTTTTTTCGGCGCAGGCGCAATACTTTTGAAAGATGAAATGGAAAAATCGCAAAACGCATTGGCACGAGACTGCCAGCTCAACATTCAACTTTCCATTTTTGAAGGAAGTTCCGCAGAATTTCTTCGTTTTTGACATTGTCAATGTCAAAATTTGAAGACGTCTCGCAGAAATTCTTCGTTTTGGAGGTGTCAACCTCCATTTTTTAGGAAGTCTCGCAGAATTGCTTCGTTTTTGATGTTGTCAGCTTGAAAAATTGAGGAGGTCCCGGAGACTTGCTTCATTTTCGATAGACAGACGGACAAGCAGACAGACAGGCAGGCAGAGGCGCAGGCAGACAGGCAGGCAGGCAAATAGAGATAGACAGATGGTCAGATAGATAGATAGCTAGATAGACAGATAGATAGATAGATCGATAGATCGATAGATAGATAGATAGCTAGATAGCTAGCTAGCTAGATAGATAGACAGATGGATAGATAGATATAGATAGACCTAGATAGATTTAGATAGAGATAGATAGAGATAGAGATAGAAAGATACAGATAGATGCAGGTTTAGATAGACATAGATAGATATAGATAGATAGACATAGATAGATAAAGATAGGCGTAGATAGATACAGATAGAGATAGCCAGATATGACATAGATAGAAAAAGATAGGTGTAGATAGATACAGATAGTTATAGAGAGGCATAGATAGGGATAGATGGAGACAGATAGATATAGACAAATATAGATAGATAAAGATAGAGATAGAGAGGATACAGATGTAGATAGATCTCGGTAGACATAGATAGATAAAGATAGGCATGGATAGATATATAGACGGATATATATATATATATAGATAGCAAATAGAGATAATAGATAGATAAATATATAAAGACATAGATAGATAGATAGATAGATAGGTGCTTCGAGCCACAATGGCGTGCAATTTTTCATCTCTCATATGACCAAATGGCTCCACACCCGCCGCTTTAGCCAGAGCCACAAAACATATGAAAACACAGTGTTTCGCGATTTTTTTTTACCTTTTCGCGCACCTAGATCTTCTTTCTACTGACTCTTTCTCTTCTGACTCTGTCTCTTCTCGGACCGCTCTCACCACTGTTGCTACATCTGTCCATATAGTCGGAAGTTTAATTTCTAAATTTCCTTCGATTACCAATTGTTATCATTATCAAATTTATCGCATTATGAACCATTATTAACCATGAGCAATCCTCATTAACCATTACTAACCATTCTTAGCGATCTTTAATCGTTGTTGACCTTTATTAACTATTGCTTGCCACGATTGACGACTGTTAGCCATTATTAACGATTATAAACCAATACTGACCAAAAGAAAGCGATACTAACCATGGTTAATCCATGACCCCTGAGGCTCCTTGCCAAACGACTCTGGTCGGGTCGTACGTCGGTGAGCACCCGGGTCTGCACCAGCTTGGAGACCCACTGAAGCACGGCAGGAAAGTGACTGGGGCGATTCGAGTAGAAACGGTGGGTTTTACAACTTCACATTCTAAAACCAGCATGGACGTATTGTAACTATAATATACGTATGTTATGTATATGATGTATATGTGTACATGTATACATGTATACATGTATATGTATATGTGTATATATATATGCATCTATGTCTGTCTGTCTGTATGTATATATGTATGTATGTATGGATGGATGGATGGATGGATGGATGTATGTATGTATGCATATCTGTATATCTGTATATCTGTATATCTGTATATCTGTATATCTGTATATCTGTATATCTGTATATGTATATGTGTATATATATATATGTAAATATATATATATATATATATCCACATGTTGTTAGGATATCACAAAATGTCCGATTTCGCTTCATTTTTCTGGGGTGTTGATTTTCGATCCAAAAAAACAGAGTTGTGCTGCAAAACGTTCCACCACTGTTTAGATGGTGATTTGTCTTTCAATCTTTCTTGGGATGCCCACCATTACTGGATATTCCTGGGATGGTCCTGGAAGTTGGTGGCTCAGTCGAAACTGAATATGTTGAAACAAACATGGTCTTCCAGGGTAGCAAATGTGGCAAGCATCTCATCATTGATCTCAACATGTGCAAGAATCAATGATTCTTGGAATGGCACATGATCCAAATCATCCCAAATGCATCCATATGCATCAACATATACAGGTCCCCTGGCCCAAATGCATCAAAATGCACGTATTTTCCCGCTGAGCCATGTTTTGCCGCCAGTGACTCACATATTTTGATGCAATCACGATGATTTTGGATCCTTTCTTCTTTCGTCATTCTCAAAGGTGGTTCTACCCGCTGTACCAATTAAAGGTGGCAACTTCGGCCCCCAACCGACTGGTCGTTGCGCTCTAGAGCTACTTCTGCTTCCACCAGGGTCTGTAGCGTCTAAGTTGGGTACCAAAATGCTGAATGCCGCAACAAGTTGGCACTTTTAATGGCGAAGATGATGCGTACAAACCCAAAATTTGGGTTTGCCTGAAAATTTGGGCAGAATTTTATTTGATGAAAGCCCATGCGATAAAATAGTTAGGGAATCTGGCATGAAAGAGAGTGATATTGTGTTCGTTTGCTCTTCATGAATCTTTAACTGCTCTAGCATCTTACATACCAGTTGTTAGAAAACATAAAGAAGGAACAATGATTCCACTAAATTTGCTGTATCATCATTTCCCCCTCCCCAAAAAAACATAGCCACAACTTGCGGGCCCATCCCCCTTTCAGAAACTGGCGTATCACCAATGCGCCTCGGCATCGGCAACCAAACTGCCAAAAGCAACCGCTCGGTATTGGAAGGCCTCGAGCAATGAGCATCCATAGCCATGCGCCAAAACAACTTCGCACACTGCCACAGATGTAAATATACATGTGAATATATACGTGTATACATAAATATATATGTTTATGTAGATATAGATGTATGTGTATGTATATGTATTTGTATATAATATACATTATATATAAACATGTATATATGATTATATGTATATATCTATGTGTTAATATATATATGCATACATATATATATATATGCATATATGTATATGTATGTATGTATGTTTATATAAATATATATGCATATATATATATATATGCATATATGTATATGCATATATGTATATGCATATAAATATATATGCATATATGTATGTATGTATGAATGTATGTATGTGTATGTATGTGTATGTATGTGTATGTATGTGTATGTATGCGTATGTATGCGTATCTATGCGTATCTATGCGTATGTATGCGTATGTATGCGTATGTATGCGTATGTATGTGTATGTATGTGTATGTATGTGTATGTATGTGTATGTATGTGTATGTATATGTATGTATCTGTATGTATCTGTATGTATCTGTATGTATCTGTATGTATCTGTATGTATCTGTGTGTATATGTATGTACATGTATGTATGTATATGTATGTATATGTATGTGTATGTATGTATATGTATGTATATGTATGTATATGTATGTACATGTATGTATGTATATGTATGTATATGTATGTATATGTATGTATATGTATGTATATGTATGTATCTGTATGTATCTGTATGTATCTGTATGTATCTGTGTGTATATGTATGTACATGTATGTATGTGTATGTATGTGTATGTATGTGTGTATGTATGTGTGTATGTATGTATGTGTGTATGTATGTATATGTATGTATATGTATGTATATGTATGTGTATGTATGTGTATGTATGTATATGTATGTATATGTATGTATATGTATGTATATGTATGTATATGTATGTATATGTATGT
>Ga0126342_10011236_pt1 | contig 15998 bp, 12 predicted proteins | sample Cyp1metagenome_FD_92528 | JGI IMG/M metagenome (GOLD analysis project Ga0126342, IMG submission 92528) | Coral microbial communities from Lord Howe Island, Old Settlement Bay, Australia - Cyphastrea 1 metagenome | ecosystem: Host-associated > Invertebrates > Cnidaria > Coral ... | reverse complement strand
GAGTCTTCAAAGCTTGGGTTTTGGCGATGATTTCAACCAAAGCCTGGAGCGGGTCACCTTGCCATCGAGCCTTCAAAGCTTGAGTTTTGGTGATAGGTTCAACCAAAGCCTGGAGCGGGTCACCTTGCCATCGAGCCTTCAAAGCTTGGCTTTTGGCCATGGCTTCAACCAAAGCCTGGAGCGGGTCACCTTGCCATCGAGCCTTCAAAGCTTGAGTTTTGGTGATAGGTTCAACCAAAGCCTGGAGCGGGTGACCTTGCCATCGAGCCTTCAAAGCTTGGCTTTTAGCAATGATTTCAACCAAAGCCTGGAGCGGGTGACCTTGCCATCGAGCCTTCAAAGCTTGAGCTTTGGCAAGTGTTTCAACCGAAGCCTGGAGCGGGTGACCTTGCCATCGGGTCTTCGAAGTTTGAGTTTTGGCTGGGATTTCAACCAAAGCCTGGAGCGGGTGACCTTGCCATCGAGTCTTCAAAGCTTGAGTTTTGGCGATGATTTCAACCAAAGCCTGGAGCGGGTCACCTTGCCATCGAGCCTTCAAAGCTTGAGCTTTGGCAAGTGTTTCAACCGAAGCCTGGAGCGGGTGACCTTGCCATCGAGTCTTCAAAGCTTGAGGTTTGGCGATGATTTCAACCAAAGCCTGGAGCGGGTCACCCTGCCATCGAGCCTTCAAAGCTTGAGTTTTGGTGATGATTTCAACCAAAGCCTGGAGCGGGTGACCTTGCCATCGAGTCTTCAAAGCTTGAGTTTTGGCAATGTCTTCAACCATAGCGTGATAAGTCTTTCAGGCTGTGCCTAGTTTCTATGATGTGTCCCTCAATAGATACCTATGCAAAATCATGCAAAAGAGGCTTGTGTTCCGAGGGACTTCAGGCGACAATTCTGGGATGGTAGAGGACCTGAACCTTTTCCTTGTGAGCAGTCTTTTGGTGAATACCTCATCTGTGAGGTACGGTATATGGTACGGTATATGTATATGTATATATACGAGAATATAACCGAGACGTAGTGGCGGCACATTGTTTGCCCATACCTATCCAGCGAAATCCGAGCATATGATATCATATGATCAATGTTGGGTTTGAAGCGATGAATCGCTCTTTTAGCCTAAGAGTGTGAGAAGAGTGACCGAATGTGACCAATGCCACAAGACTTGGAGCATTGGAGCCAAGTCTTTTTCGTTCACGGAAGCTGACTTTGTTGATCGTTGGATCATGTTGGATCCACCAGGCAACTGCCCCACTTTTGGACTGCGATCCGACCCTATGGGTCATTTCTGCCTGGAATGACAATGGCTTTGACCCCTGGCCGCGAATCATAGCCAGGGCCAATGGAGATGATCGCTCGTTCACTTTGGACTGCGCTCAATTGCTTGCTCCGTCCTCCTGTAGTTCTGCGGAGATAATTTGAACTTTAAATGTACTCACCACATGTTGGAATTATTTCAAAAAATGAGCTTTGAGAGACTATGATGTTCTATAGTGACTACCAGTGTTCTCATTGTAGTTGTAGTGGTAAATTCCGTTGCCTTCCAATAAGAAAGCCTCATGTACTGCATTAATTTGAAGTTATCGCCATGCAATTTTCGTGTTCATTTGAGGAGCACTTGGTCCATGACCGGAAGCAGCTACAACGTACTCAGTTCATGCCTGGCTTAGGCCATTGGGGATCCGGAGGAATTTCTGAATCACTTGCAGTTTTCTTTCCCTACCTAACTTTGGGACTAGGGATGAGAAGGATGAGGCCATGAATTCTATTCTTGCAGGACTTTAAAGCCGGTCAAGGCCGCTTCAATGGATATTATGTTTGATACAGGATAGCTTGTCCTGCATGGCGTCCAGCCTTACGTTGCAAGCGACACTGAATGCAAAACCATGAGAAAACAAAAAACCATCATCTCATGCGAACTTCAGGTAGATGGGCACCAAAATAGCCTGCCCTTTGAGTAGTCTTGCTTTTGTAAGCCCTGCAAATGCCTTGTTCTGCCTGTAGCTGAGGAGAGACATTGTTGACTCATTTTCTAAAGCCACGAAGGTATCAAGTTTCACCGCGGTGCCCCCACCCCGCTCTGTGGACAGGCTGGTTGCTTCAACGCAAGATTTGGGACAACGAACTGGCCGAGAAGTGGCCCATGGAGATCAGTGGCCTGTCATGACTGTCATGGTTGTTTACCACAGACCATAGCAGACCATTTGGTGACAACCTGGATCTTTCGAAAGGGTGATGTAGCAACTCTTATTTAGTTGCATTGCGTTAGCGCTGTAACGGCTTGATGAATCTGTTCCAGTTGTGTACTGTAGTCATTTTTTGAAGGCGATCTCAGTCTGGCAGCAGGGCCTGAGACTACTGCTCAAACAGCAAAAACATTGGCGGGTGGTAAAGTCATACTACTTCATGCGGACTGCCTTTTTTGGCCTGGTACGGGCAAAGTCAATATTTGAGGCATTACTAGTCAATTTATATAATGCGTACCATTAGACATCATTAGACTAATCCACATGGCATTCTAACGTGACGATCATTTTGCAAGTCTTGGAATCCCGTTTTTCGTCTCTCAGCTGCGTGACACTCAGGTGCTGCGAAGCAAAAAGTGCAAACACTGAACTGGGATCATTGGATGAGAGATCCATCACAACATCAAGGTGGCTGCTAGGGCTGCTAGGGCTGCTAGGTGATGGTGGGTCTACTTTAGATCTGGTTCTGTTCAACAGATCATGCTCGTTGATTGTCAGAATTTGACACACCCACGAGAACTCAGATTCTTTTGATACACTGAAACAGAACAAAATACTTCTTGATACTTTTGGCATAAGACCTCACTCTCACTGGATCTCCAAGGTGAACCTTACACGGAGATGTTGTTTGATATTGTTTTGGTAAGTCCTCCAATTTATTGGGTGGCGATTGAGATTGGATCGTTTCACAGCCACCACGCAGACTCCTACGGAAGTCTACTTTCTGCTTTGGGACCTCCGCCAGCCTTTGGGAAAAATGGTCCCCTATTTGTTTTGGCATTGCAGGACGCTCAGTGCTATTTCCCCAAATGCCGAGAGCCTTCCACAACGGAAGTGTTTCTTGGCTGCATTTTTCTGCTTGGAGACCTATGACCGTATGACCCTTGTGATCCGAGTCTCAAACAGAATTTCTTCCAGATCTTGACCGTTGCAGTTGAAGTGTGGCTGATCACAGCAACTTCTGTTGTTCTCATGGGCGGCAAACCCCAAGCTTAGCCAAACACTTGTGTTGAGAGAAAGTACGTTCAAAGTCTGGGTTTTTGGCGGAGGAAAAACATCAATGTTGAATCATGTTGAACGTTGAGACTGCAGACTGATCTAAAGTCCTACCATGTCCCCGACCTGGACTCGTCGAGGTAGGCACATTCATGGATCCCAAGATGCATCAGCGCTACTTTGCCAAGATTATGATCAATCAGGCCACCGTGGCGACAATCATCAGCAATTTCAGATTGCGCTTTGATTTGTGTGCAACATTTTGCAACATGTTGCAACTTGGGCTTCTCTCGTTTCTCTTCCTCATCCTGATGCACCCTGACAACCAGGAGAACATCTCTTGGAAGATCCCTTCGATTCAGTCGTCAAGAGAGCTTGATCCTGACGTCCTTGCAGCTCAATATGATCGCTATGAGGTCAGATTACTTGATCCTTTGCGTTACAACATGTTACAACAATTGTGTTTGAATCACAAAGGGCGGATCATATCAGCAGTTGCAAGTGAAATTGAGCATGTCCTTGAGACTGCAGGGGCCACTCTCGTTGCAACTGCAGGCACGAGTGATTCAGAAACTCAAATCCGCTCACGTGCGCCACGGCTCAAAGGGGGAATGAAACCTGCTAACATCTGCTAACTACTTCCAAGATCTTCCAGATTCCAGAATCTTACAAGATCCTCCACTTTTTATGGTGTCTCATGTTTGTTTGACTTCTCAGGGTCTCCTGCGCCTTTATGTCTGGGAAAGAAAGGGCATTATTTAAATTCTATTGCGCCAACCGTCCCTGGAGATATACACACAAGAAATGATCTCTGACGCTGTGTGCGTGTGGAGTTCAGTGTGAAGCAGAGAGGCGCTTTGCTATGTTTCAAGCATTAACAAAGCGGTCTGGTGTCAACATCCCCATCAAACTGGCGCATGCTAGAAACCACTATTCGCAGGCTACAAGCATGACGGTATAAATACACCATGCTGCAATGCACAGCTATTTTTGTCAAACGCTGTAACATGCTGTAACAATAAATCAGTTCTTATTTTTATATTGTTGTACACACACACACACCTTTCTGTGTGGAGAAGTTGGAGGGAAGGTCATGCTGTGGCACAAATCGTGAAGTTTCCTTTGAATCCCTTTGGAAGTTATACTTTGATCTCTGTCGTGTTGTGGGTTTAAACTTTAAACCTTAGTTCCTAAGGCCAAATTCGATTCCGGAGCTCAGCCAGCTCATGCTGAGCAAAAAGAATGTGCTTGCAGTGACTTGGCTTGCCATGAAGTGCCTGCAAAAATGGCTGTTATTGTGACAGGTATGTCTGGCATGGTAGATGCATTTTGGGTAACTGGGGAATGAAGTGTTTCGCAGTCTAAGGTATGGATTGATGTTGATCCAGAGTCCTCAGGTCTTGGCCGGTCATGGCAAGATGGTGGGAGGATTTTGGCGAGAGACATGGAACCTGACCAGACCCACTTGCTTTTGAGCTACATACAAGACCAAGTTGGACACAAGACCTGAATAGTGAGTCAATGAGGAAGAATGCCAACGGATCGCTTCTCACTATCATTATGGTGCCACAGCTGTGTGATTGCTGGAACTACAACTGATCCCTCGCCTCCAAGTACCACACGTTGACGGAGCAAAGCCCCCTGCGCTCTTAACCAGTCTTGATTGCTCAGCCGTAATTCTCCAAACTCCACTAGTCTATTGTTCCAAAATGTTCCAAATAGATTAGAATCTCTGGGGGCAAGAAGCGCATCATGGCCAGGACCCGTCAATCAGGAGATTAGGGCCGTGGGGTTCTTGCCGGGAAATGGTTGGGAGTCTCCAGTGGTGCGACAATGGCTATAAGAAGTCACCTGCGTACGAAGTAGAGGATGTTGTGATATGTTGTGTAGATATGCCAAGATGCACCGAATAGATCTGGATAGATGCTAGCGGTTGCCCAGATTAGCTTGTTCAGGCCGTCAGCTGACAAGAATTTAAGAGTAAGGTTCCATAAGTCTCAATAAGTCAGTTTCATTACAACCGGACCTTAGTCGGACAGTTCTACCCACACATGTCCTAAATACACACAGCGAGATCTATAAACATACGTGCTGCTACCAGTAGCATTATTTGACTGTCCGTGCCCTTCTTCTTTGTGGCCGGCATGATCAGCATGGTCCCTCTTTTGCATTGTTTCCAATGTCCTGAGATGGACTTAGACGCGACATGAAATTGGCCAGCCGTTGGCGTGAGGGCAAGTTTGGTGCAGTGGCACGCTTCTTTGGCATGTGGCATGAGGTGAAGGGGCAGAGGGAGAGAGAGCTGAGGTTTTTTGTGTGAAATAGCTACTGCTATACGTATAGGTATCTAGAGACTCTGCTTGTGTGTGTGGACGTCTGTTTGATAGGCCCAAAAGGTGTTTGTAGCTTGAATTCCATTGCAATGGTAGGAAAACGACAACAGGATTGGATTTGGGAGAAGCGCAAGGAATTCAAACAGCCATTCGCGACAACTTGACTTAACATTTTTCCCTGGCAATGCAATAAAGCAGAGATCTCCGATTATGATTTAGTCGGAGCAGTATGGGCTTTGATTGATTTGGTAGCCAATTGATGCGCACAAACAAGTTCTTAGCCACCGGTTAGGTGATTTGTAGGAGAGATGGCTATGACACATACTCACATCAAAGAAGCAAACCTAGATTGATGACATGTCTCTGTCTATATATATATAATATATATACATATATATATATATTATATTTATTTCATATATAGATTGTGTTTACGATTTATTATGACCCCACGAGACACCTGCTCAAGGCGAAACGGGGCGCGCACCGTGGCATGCACGAGCTTTGGTGGGGCGAGTGTCTCATCTCAAATAGCTTGCATTGTGCAATGGTTGTGATTGACAAAGGATGGCAAAGGTACAGTACCGCTTGATTGAGTTTCAAAAATAAAGTGAGGTAACTAGGCAACGATTGTAACTAAGACTCAAAAATTGGCCCCGCCGGATTGGATGTTCAAAGTCAACAGAACAGAAATTCTGCTTTGCTGGTACCGGTATGAATGTTGAACTATGTTGAACTTATGCACGCTCAAACCGAAGTGCAGAGTGCAAAAAGTTACAAGCGGTTCCATTTTTGGTGCAACACCCTGGGCCCAGTATGCAAAAGCCTTTGGTCGTCATGATCAAAGTGCAAATTTGCACTACAGCAAGGTACAAGTCGAGTTTCAAGAATGATCAGCTATGTGAACAATCAACCATTCAGAACCAAAGGCAATCAAGGGCTTTATATATTAGGACGTTTGTGCAACATCGGGCAGCTCAGCACAGGACGCATATTCTTCTTCTAAATCTCCATTTCAAGGCCTGGGCCCGGGATCGAAGGGATTTCGAAAGAAGACAGCTGGGTGGATCAGAAACAAGCCTGAGCAGATTTGAGCAGGATACATGCCACTGTTTTGTTGTTCACTTGAAGTCTATGTGATGGATTGTAAGTGCATGAGGGAGTTGAGGGGCACGAAAAAAAACGTTTTGACATGCCATGGCGGATGCAAAGGCAGACTGCGTCAGAGCTTTCACTTGGACATAGTTTATCAGCATAGTTGGCCTGGGTTGGAACTAGCATAGGCTCAATTGGCGGTATGGTCATGACACTTTATATTATGAGGATTTCGCTTTGCACAGGTTGTTCTGCAGCGTTGCATAGTATAGTATCAAATTTGTGTTCTCTTGAGATGATCCTAGCTGCCCTGTATGTCTCTTCCATTGGACAGAAGTCAATACCAAGAGTGCCAAACCCCACACCTGATGGTATCCCTATGAGATTGAGACTGCCGCGCGTGTCCTATGTTTTCACGTGGACAAAGGTCTATCAGAGTCTATCCCAGATTGCAGGATTAGTTTCTTGACGTTTTTGCAAGAGTCAATCCTTTGGTAAAGCTCTCCTCCATTTGGACCTGATTCTTGCCGGCAATGGGTGACCAGCTTCATACAGTTTCGATAGTTCGGTTGTATTTTCTTTACGCTGTGGCACTACCCCGTCATCCTGTGCCCAGTACTGTGTTTTTTTGCTGCTGTATGTCTCATTCTCAGCAGGTTGGGTACATTGAAGGTGCCAAAGGGTGTTTTTTTTCTGCGGGGGACACATTGGAGTTGATACCCCTGCGTTGGTTCGTCATGGTGAGAAATTTTGGACAGGGCCATGTTTCAAAACAGTCTCCATAGCATGTTACTTCGGGGCCACTTCAGTGCAAAGGAAGTGAACTTGTATCTAATGATTTATTTAATGCAGGTGCAAGGTGAATTTCATGTTCATCTTGAGCTTGGCCTTGATCGAAGATGAAACCAAGCAATACCAAACATATTTGATACATATCTCATCATATCTTGCCATATCAATATGTTATCATATCTCACCATATCTTACCATATATTAATTACCATATTTCATCATAGTTTATCATATCTTATCATATTTTATCATATCTTGATTTCCAAAAATTCTCGTGACTTCTGACACTTCAAGTCTTGATGCTCTGACCCGTCCTGTCTCTATCTGTTTGTGATGCATGTTTAAAACAAGTATAGTATGCTTGCGTAGTATAAGAAAGCCAGCATGATCCGGAACTCAAGATTGGCAGATGGCAGCTCTCAGTCTGACCATCTAAACCCACTTTCTGCATGTGTGCATTCACTTTTCGCCGCACTATCATGCACTATCCATTCATCAGAGTCAGAGGTTCTTGGAAGAACTCCCCAGACGGCAGATGTACGGCCAGCCCCGCAGAAGCTTGGCAGCTGAAAGACAGGGATCTCATACCGAGATACAGAGGGTCTCAGGATCTCACCAGTTAAAGATGCAGCATTCAACCACATTCAACCAAGCCTTCCAATGGATGAGGCGGCGCTTTTGCGAGCAATTCCAAGTTTATAGATGTCTATGAGTGTAGAATATGGATGGTAGCACGAAATTTCAATGAAGTGAAGAAACAAGAACAACGGGATGATTTGTTGGCATTCAAACGGGCTCAAGATGGCTCAAGATATTAGTCGAAACAAACTCGAAGTAGCTCGATGCGCCTGCTTATTAAGGCTAATTACAAGTGCCCGTGTCGAAAAAATCAATGGCTCAAGCATGCTCAAGCGGCTAAGGTATCTTTGAACGCAATTGCTTGTGATCCTGAAAGCAAGTCTCTCGGTGAGCACTCGATCAGGAAAGCCTCAGCGGAGAAAGCAACCATGGCTGTACTTGTTCCATCTGGTGATGGATCAAAACCTGTTATTCTGACAATTCATTATCAATATATTTCAACATATTAATTATATATTATATATGATATTATATATATTATATATATATATATTATATCATATCTCATCCTTGGGTGGATGAACGATGAACATCCGCTATCTATTTTGGTCTTCACCAGGGCACCAGAGTTTTGAACCCACACCCTGCTTGGTGGTTTTGGTGCCCAGGCTTCTCTAATCTTCTCTAGGTCTAAGTCAGGCGGACAATCCCCTTTCCAACTTTTATCCAAATTCAAAAGCACAACGAGTCTACTACAATTGACTTGTTCCATAACTGTGAAGCTGCGCCTGCGAACAAACTTTTTCCTACTTTAATATACAGACTACTTACTATACATGTTACATATCTATGAACTCGAGTTGGCATCCTAGAGGAGGGCAATGCCTCTGTCCATTTGCGAAGTGAAGAATCCAGTTCAAACTTTCTCCTAATGAGAGATGTTATATCCGAGCGAAAAACAATGAAAAACACTTTCAGGTTGCCTTGCTGTTCAAGCGGTGGTTGGTGTGGCCAATCGCCCTTGCACTGCGATTGCAAGCGTTGCTTCGATTTTCGCAAGGCTGGGCACATGGACCGACCTCAAAATGACTTGGTGTGGGGTGATGTACGGCCCCATAAGAGTTGAAGGTAGTGCGTAGATGCCACACCTTCAGCATCCAAGAGTGTCCAAAGCGTGTTATTATTTACAGGGGTTCTTGCCCTTGGAACTTGTAAAAAACTTGTACACGCAAGCGCTTTTTCGGGGCAGCCAAACAAAACTTACGTTAAACACGGCAATGTATTCCGCACTTGTCCACAGACGGGGCCGAAGGAGTGGCCTTGTCAACCTGATGGACACCATCCTGCTGAACGATAAAAAGATAGATTGATAGAATTGAGTAAATTAGATAGGATTATATAGATTAGACTAGAATAGATTAGATTACAAAGGCGAGCCCAACAGAAAGAGAAGCTATAACGCATTAAAACCTTTAAGGTATCAAACAGCCCCCATATGACATGATAATCAAATACTAACATATATATATATATACATAGATACATGAAATATCCTCCTGTTATTTATAGACTGTTGCGGGGCAGCGGCTGGAATGCCAAACGCTTGCAACCATTGGAGTTTTCCCTGTCAAAATTTACCTTTGCACTATGACCTCCAGTCTAGCCAGCATGAACGGACGCGCGCAGATGCTCCCGAACTATCGGCAGTTGATGCCTCCAACGGCGAAGGTGTTTACTTCGCAGGATGGGGATGTTGGGGTGGTTGGGAATGTACCCTTGCACAAGAGTAGAAATTTCAAATAGCAACAACATGTATATAGTTCAAAGTTGTTTTTATTAGTTGCTACATTAATGAGAAGCGGGTGAAATTGCGAACACATGAGGGAGTTTGACTCAGTTTGACAGTCCTCGGAAGATTGTGGGTTTGACAAAGGTGATGTATGATCGAGCATTAAATTGTTGGATCCGGTCGAGGAAAGCGACGGGAGGTTCCACGATAGTTGTGGATTGTAGCATTGTAGCACCAAAATGCACCAAACATGTGCTACTGTAGGTTTGGTTGAATATGGTTGAATATAGAATATTTTGTAGGATATATAATATATTATAATATCCTTATTGAATCGTTTCAACATGTTTCAACATTCCTGGCTCCCGGTTAGGAAACGCAGGGCATTAATTACAAGTATAAATATATTTCACCACTCCATGGACAAATCCCGCCTCGCAAATTTGAAGCATGGACTCCACTTTTCCTCTTGTATCTCGCAAGAAGTGATTGTTGTTCACCTTTGTGATTCTCTTGTACTGCATTTTCTTAAGTGGGTCAAAAAATTACAAACATAAAAGATACGTCAATCCTTTTGCGTTTTACCGCTCGCAGAACATATCATCCAACTGCAAGGACTTCGCGTCAGCCACCCCCCCTGCGCGCATCGTGACACGAAAGATGTGCTGTGCTGTTCGTTGCCTTTCATTTGGGGATGCACAGGTGTCACTGGCAGGGAGCCATTTTGTTAAGGGCCCAAGTGTTTGGTTGGAATATTGCATGGGGGATGAAAGACAGCAGGAGTCAACATACGCTGATCATGGAATGTATAGAGCACACAGCATGTGCATTTCCCGTTGCATTGTATGCATGACATGGAAATGATGTGCCGCGGAAAGGGTTTGAAAGAATTCTCATGCATCGACACATTGCTATCGATGATATCGTAGATTCAGCCACTGGATTGACTGCGTTTGGCCTGGGTACCTGCCCAGTCCCAAAATGCGTTTGCTGGCCGGAACTTAGATTTATCCCAGATCTTCCATGAAACCTTCAATTTCCTTTGTCTTTCCTTGGCTCAGAGGGAGATGGGCTGCGCACCCTGTATCCCTCATGGCGATCAGGATCGCTCTTGCTGGAGTCTCAGACTTGACCATAGAATGTGTTTTATCTGAGTGGATTCAGTTGTAGCACCCCTAGATCCGTAGACGATGTGGACCAGACTTTGCATACTCTTGAAAGGACTGGCAAACATTGGCAAACAAAATTCTAGTCGTAGTGTGCAAAGAATTTGGATTGGTTGGTGCAGGAAGATGCTATAATGAACTTTGAATCATGCTTCAATCAATGAGGTTCTTTGAAGTCTATGACTAACCGGTTCAAGTGCCAATAATAGTGATAGAAGTAGTATAGAAGTTGAAAGGTCGGCCAAATGAATGGTCAGATGATTGAACGTCTATATATGTCTATATAATAGATTCTAATCGCGCCAAAGTCAGCTGTTCTGACATGTTCTGACAAGATGGCAGATTTGATTTCCTTCTGGCCTTTCAGGATCAGGACCCTTCAGGGTGACTCAGTTCGGGAGTCCCTGGAGTTGTTTGGACAGGATGGACTATGATGGACTCGGCCCTTCGGCCCTTTCAAGGTGAAATCCACAAAGAAACTTGTCCCATTTCTTCAACACAGAAGGGCAACACATACCATTTTCAGAAATTTTCAGAAAAGTATCAAGCAGCATCTCTAGTCATGAAACAGGCTTTCCTAGGGAGCACTGGACTTGGACTCCCTGACATTCCCGCAAAAGACTTGTGGATGGAACATGACACGATGGAGCACAGGTTCTTTGTACCACCTATTGCGTGAAGGCCCTGTCTTTCCATGGTGTCAACCCCAAGTTGTGTGTCATCGCTGTCGTTACAGCCTTAGATGATCTACCACGAGTGAGAACGCCTAAGAGTCAAAAGACATCAAAAGACCATGGGAATGTCAGTGCTGCTCAGGTTTGCTTCAATGACATGTACATCCTTGATCATCCTTGTAAATGATCCCCCAAGTGTGTGGAACTGTGCCCCGGACAATGGCCAAAGAACCTATACTTGACACCTTTCAAAGTGCCGTTGGTGCGTGCTGCTGTCATCTTTGCAGTTCTTCTTGAGAATGTCAGTATGACACAAATGGCCTTTTTAGTGGGATAAATTATGACAAAGTATGGGATTTGGGGATGTCCCAATCTTGAGACAGCCCCATATGTAGTATTTTAGTCCGCTTTATGGCAAGACATGTCGTGGAGCACAGTTTGAAGCAGCGCAAGGGAGACTGAAGTGACTGAAGTTAACTGAGTTCTTTCGAACGGTTCCACGCTCCATCTCCCCGTTGTTCACTGGGACTGTGCTCGCCCGTTAGGGAATTTCTTGTATTCCTCCACACAGATTCCGCAAGAACCCTTATCTCCAACCGTGATTGCATCAGCCACCTTCGGATGCGAGGTTCCTTCTGTTGCCTGGTCTTGTGGCTGGTAGCATCACAGCTCGTGTCAATTTCGATGGAGAGATCAGTGGAACACTTGGCATTTCGACAAAGCACATGTGAGATTGGGTGAGATCAGCCTTTTGATAGTGAGACACAAGAAGGTGTGTGGCAGCTGACACATATTGACACATACTGTGAATTGAAAATTGGAACGACAAGAGGGAGATGGAGGGAGAATTGCATCTGTTGCATCTTTGAAGAGTCACATGACGTCGCTTCTCTACCGTGAGGCAGCACCCATGCTGTGGGGAGGGGCCATAGTGAGGTGCCAGGGCAGCCACGGCAACGCAGCCAGGATTTCGTTGATTGCAGGTTTCCAAGACATTATCAGATCATATCATGATCATGTCAGATCACAACTGAAGATTGCCAATCTGTGGCTGAGAATTCAATAAGGAGCCAACTCCGAGCCAACTCTGTGTTGAGCTTCCACATAGTTGCGGTAGTTGGTAGCCTTTGGACTGTCTTTACGATATGACGCTCTTGAATTCTCGATGTGTTCTGGTTCATTCTGGTTCCTTGGGCGATCTTTTGTGCTCAAGTCTGGCAAGGCTGAGAAGTGGAACCACTCCCGATCGGCCACTTTGGATGAAGGTGTGACGCCGGGAGTGGCGAAGATTTGACAAGTGCGTTTATCATATATCATTATATCATCGTTTATCATGTCGGTCAAATTCAACACATTTCAGCATGTTCTGCACTGCTGCTTGCTGACGAATGACTTGACTGTATAAAGTGTCAAGTGTAGATATGTTCGTTGTCACAGTGGGGGAGAAGAGGCAAAAATATGTTAGGACATCTTCACAAGGCTCCGCGTAGTCGTCCATGTTTTTTCACTTCCATGAGGTGCAGGATCCCTTGTGGTGCCAGTGCAGCCTGTCGTCTGCGATCCCAGGAGAAGCAATGGTTTCCCCAGGTAAATGATTTCCAGAATGATTTCCAGTGCTTTGGCCAATATGTAGACCAAACTGTGACACCAAGTCTTGGAAAGCAAAGGTTTCAGTGCTATACTGCTATACCTGTGAGGGACATTACTTTGCTCAAGCATTGCGATCAGCTCTGCACGTGTGTGGTACTGTTTTGATATTGTTTTGGATTGTTTGGTACAGTTGAATGTGCAAGGCACTCCATCAGGAGACCAATTTTACACCTGCAATGATCATGAAGTACCAGGTTACCATGCTCATCTCAGGAAACCCGATAGTATCGATAATATGTTGCTTCCGCTAGACGCGCAAAAGCTCCCTTTCCTACATTATTTTGCTTGCCCCTGACTTTGAAATCACAAGGTGCGCCTACTCTCCACCAAACTCAGCAAACCCAAAGGTTTCACCATGTTTCACCATGTTTCATCCCATCCGCTGACCCTGCAATTTTTGTCCCTGTCATTCCCTGTCCATGCTGGGCATGACGCCAGGTGGTGGTGTCCAGTTGGTTGGTTGTGACTTTGATGGGCGCTCGTTCTGGCCTTGAGGACTTGGGCAACCGCTGAATTGGTTCCCAGTTCGATGTTCCAAGCCTTGCAGGTTAGAGCAGGTGAAGGTCTCGTCTGGATCATTTTGATATGTTTTAAATTGATTCAATATGATTCAATACATGTCAGAAAAGCGGGAACATGTTTGCACTCGCGATTTTCTTGGTCCTTGATTAGTCCAATTTTTGTCATGTTCATTCTTGGAAACATTTTGCGACATGGGCAGGAATGGATGTACTGGTATGCGTATAGTATATAAGCAGCAACACTTCGATCAAGGAATTTCTGTACTGGGATGTTTGTTTGTTTGTGTGTGTGTGTCTGGGGTCAACCCCTGTTTCCAAGGGATTTACGAATTTCTCAGTTTTTCAGTTTTAAGGCTTAAGGCAAGGGGTGCAAGCAGCCCATCCAGTCTTGCACCAACGAAGACACTGGATGAGTGCTGGTGATATCTGACCTGATCAGTCAGACGTACCTGCCACGAGACCATTTCGATTTTTGAATTCTGTGATTCACTCACAGCGGCAACCGTACTCATTTTCTCATTTTTAAACATGTTTGGGTACAACGGCCTATCACGAGCAAACTCACTTAACTAAACGATATGAGCCTCGTGAACAGACATTCTGTCTTACAAGTGTGTGTTTTGTTTGTTCCTGATATGCATTCCAGATTTGTTTAAGGTGCATTGCCACTTTGCCATGTGTGCAATGTGCTTGTTTTCGCTGCAGCTGGGTATATCAACAGGAATGGTTGATGCTAATATAAAATCCGGTCATCTGCAATCTTTCCACTGGGGTCACTGGGGTCAGGATGGTTCTGATAAGAAGCAGCGACAACCTCAGTCATGCCATGAGGCGTTGGCCGCTGTTCAGCTGCACTAAGATAGCAGATGCTGGCAGATGCCAGAGAACCATGTCGTGGTGAAACCTTCCTGTGCTCACCAATCAGCAAATTTTGCCGTTTGGTTTCAAGTTCTACGTTTGGTACATTTTTTCCTTTGACTTGCCACCTATGTTTTGTTATGGTGCTTGACAAAGCTTGATGTCATGGTGCCGTGAATCCAGTGAGGTTGCGACAACTCACCAACTCCGTGCGCACCGTGGGGAGATCCGGACTTCCAGTGGTGTGCGCGCAATCTTGATGGGTTGAACCCATGCTTTCATCGCAGAGGCTGCAGAAGGTTGGGCTTAACTGTTTGAGTGGCAACAGAATCAGGGATGATTCCTCTGCCAGGTTGGCACAGCATGGGTTTCCCCAATGAGACGTTCACAACTGGGACAGAATTAATATGATACCAGTAGTACCGCACAAGGCGGTGGCGGAAGTTTCAAAAATAGGAAACCTATAGGAGAGGTTGGTTGAGCGAAGCCACTGATGGATCGAAAGGTGATTGATCTCTCTCGCTCTTTCTCTCTCTTTCTCTGACTACCTATCTGACTATCTATTTATCTATCTATCTATCTAGCTATCTATCTATCTAGCTATCTATCTATCTATCTGTCTATCTGTCTGTCTATCTGTCTGTCTGTCTATCTGTCTACCTGTCTATCTGTCTATCCATCTATCTATCTGTTACTATCTGTCTATCTATCTATCTGTCTATCTGTCTACCTGTCTATCTGTGGTGCAGTGTCATTCTGTGTAGTGTAGTGTAGTGTAGTGGAGTGGAGTGGAGTGGAGTGGAGTGGAGTGGAAGGTAGCGGAAGGTAGTGGAAGGTAGTGTAGTGTAGTGTGGTGGAATGTAGTGTAGTGTAGTGCAGTATAGTGTTGTGTAGTGTAGTGGAAGGCAGTGGAATGTAGTGTAGTGTAGCGTAATTGAGTGTAGTGTAGTGGAGGGTAGTGAAATGTAGTGTAGTGTAGTTGTAATGTAGTGGAGTGTAGTGTAATGTAGTGAAGTGTAGTGTAGTGGAGTGTAGTGTAATGTAGTGTAGTGAAAGGTAGTGTAGTGTAGTGTAATGTAGTGTAGTGTAATGTAGTGTAGTGTAGTGTAGTGGAGCGTAGTGTAGTGTAATGTAGTGTAGTGTAGGGTAATTGAGTGTAATTGAGTGCAGTGTAGTGTAGTGGAGTGTAGTGTAGTAGAATGTAGTGAAGGTGTAGTTGTAGTTGTAGTTGTAGTGTAGTGTAATGTATTGGAGTGTAGTGTAATGTAGTGGTGGTTGTAGTTGAAAATGCTACAAAACCCTCACGTTTTGCTC
>Ga0126342_10011235_pt1 | contig 15998 bp, 11 predicted proteins | sample Cyp1metagenome_FD_92528 | JGI IMG/M metagenome (GOLD analysis project Ga0126342, IMG submission 92528) | Coral microbial communities from Lord Howe Island, Old Settlement Bay, Australia - Cyphastrea 1 metagenome | ecosystem: Host-associated > Invertebrates > Cnidaria > Coral ... | reverse complement strand
CCAATGGTCACGAGCTCAGAAACCTTCTTTGCTTCGGCAAACCCCTACGGTTGACCCATCATGTTGCATCTCACCAACAAGAGAAACACCACGCGCATCCACATGCAGCCACTGCAGAAACCACTGCAAGAACATTTACAGTACTAAGACATACTAAGACTACGATCTACGAGGAGAAAAAAATTGGACCCGTCTTTATAAATGACACGTTTGCTCACCCAAACTCGACTGGGAAGAATGACTCCGCAGGCCGGATTGGACGCCTTCAACCTCCAAACATATGCAAACATGCACTTGATGGATCACTAAGTCCTTCACAAGCCCATGGCCAGAAATGCCAAGGCTCTGGAAACAAGTGACGCAAGAACTCGTGATAATCCTGACGGCCCAAAACGAAACGAATTGCAAATGAAAGCAAGTGATAAATGAATATAAATTAGAAGTCATTGTGAGCCTGTAGCTATTGACACGACGTGCCACAACAGAAGAGCAATTGACTAGTTTGGATTTGGTGAATTTCCTTGGCCAGTGCTAGAATGGATGATGCGGATTGATCTTTGATGTAACTTTCTTTGGAGTGTCGTGAGCCGACAGGCTGAAAGTGTGCTTCCAAAGAGTCTCAGCGAATCTTCGCCTCTGTGGTTTTGTCGCCGTGGGATACAGATGATCAAACTACGTAGTGTAAATTTATGTTATTTGCCACGGTAAATCAAGCGAGAGTCCAGAAAACCATTCTGATCATCGTCAAAGAGCATGAAGAGCTGGATGGCAACTCCGGCCCGAATGCCGATGCGCATCTGATTAATGAGAGCCATGAACCTGTGAAAACAAGCCGCCGAGAGAGCGAAATTCAGAAAGGCTCATCTCCCACTGCGGACGACATCCCATTAGTATCATTAATGGAGCTGCAACAAACAGACAAAAACCTATCAAAAACCTATCAGCAATTATCAGCATGCTGATCCTGGTCATAAAATATCCCATGTGTGGAGTTTCCAGTTGCATCGTGCATCATTGCGCCAGGTTTACCAGAAAATTGGCCAAATCACTGACACCATACGAGTCAAGACAACTTCCTGCGGCTAACCCATACTTTCAATGCCTTCGAATCTCTCTGAGATCTTTCAGGATTTTGGAATTGCGGATCCCTTTCCCATGCCGAACATGAAAATCCTGCAAAATCTGAACTGCACATCTGCAGGTGGAAATGGACAACTTCTGGGGAAATTTCGGCGCCAAAAGACTCTGACAGGTTCAGGTTTCCGTCGTCATCTTCGTCAACAAATTCCACCAGAACCTGAGCAGCTTGCCAGTGAGGATGTCAACTTGGAGGAATATGGGAGGAATGTGGCATGAATGATGAGAAGAATTGATTGAAAAGCCCTTTTCATAATTTATGATGTGTGCATCTGCCAATTGAAAATGGGCTGAAAATGGCACGACCCAGACTTCCCAGGCATTGCCGCTTGCGTTGCCAAATGGCTCGAAGATCCTGAGCAGAGTAGCCCCACTTGGCTAAGCATTTCCGAACTCGTGTCATCAGCAATACCCTGGAGCGGCTCTCCCAGCAAGCCTTGGCTCAGCTTGTCAAACCCATGCCATGTTAGTTTCTATGCAGAAAAAACATCTCGCAAAACAAGTATAATCATAATTTTTGAATTAAATATTATGCAGAAGAAAAGTTCCCAAAAAAAGAGGTCCACTCAGTGTGAGATGAGAATCTTTGAATTCGTGGCCAATAATCCCGACCGGCAAGCCCAAGAAAAGAACGCTCACGCAGGAGAGGATGGACACCACCACATATCCAGCTGTGGACTTGGGTGCGAAATCGCCATATCCTACCTGGGATTTCCTTAAGACGCCCCAAAAAAAAATACTCCCGATAGACGCCCCCCCAAAAAATAGTATTAAAACATAAACATATTTCCTATACCTAAATGGATCAAAACGGTGGATTTACCAATGGGAAAACAAAACATCATATTCAGCAAATCTAAGCCACCGTGGTAACAGTCACGAGAGCTAACCAAAGGGCATGTGGCCTGAGTCGTGGCAACTCAGTCAACTCAGTGACGAGTTGACAAAACCAGAGCCAACGCCAACAGGTCTTGCCAAAGCCAAGCTGAACCACCCCATCTACAGATATCTAAAGTATATAAGAAGCTGGTCCAAAAAATCAGAATATGAAATCATTCAAAATCAAGTTCCATAAGTGATAGGGGATTGACCACATAAGTTCAATAAGTTAAATAGGCTTCAGACGAAGTTCCATGCCAATGGCTTTACGTGTCTCATGCTTTGTCAATGGCTGCACGGTGGAAATTATCAAGAAGATCGCGCAAGATTCTCTGTCTTGCAAGGCAAGCGGCATGCTTGGGATATTGTCACGAGATTCCACTAAGTAGATTGCGCTGGACGAAAGGAGGGTGATGACGCTCATGGTGTAAACCAGCACAGGGAGTGCAGGGACAGAATTGCGACATGCATCAATCAGCAAACGAAATGACTCCTTGGATAAAGGGCAGGGTGAAAGCTCAAAAAGCTCCATGAAAGTTGCCTCGGGGCTGTACTCGAAATAACATGGCAGGACCTTATGAAATCATTTTACTGCTGGGTGGCTTCTTACAAATCGCCAAGGAGCAAAGTAGCGGAGCAGTTTCAGTGAGCAAACCACTGGCAAGAAGAAAAGCAGAATCACCTGGTTTGCAGAGGTAAAATGTACCAAAGCCATGCCAACTAGAATCTGGACTGAGACGACTTCAGGCATGTTGTGGCTGTGAGCATCCGGCTTCTAAAACATCCTCTTGAACTGTTGAATTCTTCAACCCTGAAGGAAAGAAATCATGCAAAGGGGATCAAAGGGATGTCATGGCTTTTCTAAGTTCACGTTTCCATTCTTTTCCAAGTTCAACCTCTGCAACCACCTGGCACTTGGCATTGCTTGACTTCCCCAGACTTTGACTTCAGCCGGCTTCCGCCTCTGCAGCTCTAAGCTGTGGATGCAAGGCAAATGAGATCCTCAAGGGCAACGCTAAAGCAGACCTTGGCGAAATCCCTGCGGAGTCCCGGATGGATCTAGAGAATTGGGAGGATCAAAAGGGTCTTTGCAACGGCCGTCTCCAAAGGGACCACAACTTGGAGCAAAGTGCTTCAACTGCAAGGCATCACATCTACGATATAATCGACATGTACGATATGTAGCATGTCGGATTCATTCGGATTCATTAGGAAACTTCTATATCTTCTATGACATGGAGACTGGTGGATACGATGCAACAAACAGCCACAACTGCAGGAGTGTCATCATATTTGGATTCTGCTAAGCAGCAGGAAGTCAGTCCAGTTGAACGGATCCTTGATGAGAACCTAAGTGCAAGCAGTCATAGAGACAGATGAGGTAGTCCAGTCTGCTGTCTGCAAGAGAAGGGGAATAAACCGTGGCCAGATCGGGGTGTCAGCAGTGCTTGCCTCATCTTGCCTCCCAGTGGCTACTTTGGAGGGCGCTGAAATGACACGCGCGAGGAATTCCAAGCAAAAGACCACATCACAGAACGTTCCCACCACACCCAGCGTCGCATCGAAGATGTGCCCTTCGGTGCTTTGGAAAAAGGCAACTGCCCTCAGCTCACTCAGGTCTTTCAGAACATTTCAGTGCCGGTTCAGCCACTATAGAAGTCCCCATCCCAATTAGGAGAGGAATCTGATCGAAAGGGTGTGTCTGCGCATGGTGGACAGTGTAGTCCACAGACTGCTTTTGATTGACCTGTTTTGCCATGTTTTGCCTATTCTCTTCACTTTCTTCATCTTTCTTTCTACAACAAATTTCTCTGTCCACTCAGCGCACTAGGCCGTGTGCCGATCAGGCGCCTATCAAGAGTTTCATGTTTGATCATGCTTGGGCCACTTGGATCCCAATCTGTTCTGGCTGAGGAACATGTTGATGAAGACGACCATCTTTAAAAAGACAGAGAGCCACCAGGCCGCCCTGGAGGAATCTGGATCATCCACGAGTTCCCAGAGACAGGCACAGCGACTGCGGTATAAGAGGCGCATAATCGGACGCGTTTCTTCATCGCACTCAGCATTCCTCATGTCAACGCATGCCAATTGGCCAAAAAATCCAAAAATTGGAAACAAATGTGCTGTTTCGGCGGAAATATGATGAGCAGTCAATGAAATTTCTGGGGAAATTCACTAGAAAACCCAAAATTCCTGCCCCTAAAATCTCACAGCCAAACCCTGCTCCACAGGATCTGTACAGGTAGGACATGGTAGGACTTTTCCAACCTCCTAAGCTACCCGGATCTGACCGAATCTGACAGCGCCTCATCTCACGCGCGTGGATCTGCCAGGCAATCTTTAGGTCAACGCCACGCACGGGCCGGAACAACCGCCGTGGTTTCTCCTCCTGGCGCGAGTCATGGCTGGTATCGAAATGGCCACATCACTTCGATTTGAGCTTCTCTTGAGTTTCTATTGAGTTTTTCTTCTCTTTAAGCTTCTCTTCTCTCGTGCAAGTCTCCTTCTGGACCTTTAAATCTTCAGGAGATGCTGCGCCAGATGGATGGTGGTCCCGGAAGCTAACCATTTCCTCATTCAGCACGACACTGTCGCAGGCCCACATTCCAAAGAAAATATCCAAAGGCCATGTTTGTTTGCTGGAGTTGCATCACTGAAATCCTGTGGAAGCTTCAAGAGGGAGAGTATGCAATTGATCAATTGTGGGTGTTGCCATCTAAAATATCTAAATCGTGACCATCCATCACGATACTCATCATGATACTCATCATGATACTCACTCATCATATCTCATCATGATGTATCATTTCAACATATTTCAACATATTTCAACAAAGCACCCCCTCAACATCCCTTAACCACGCATCGTTGCGCAAAGAGGCGACCTGAACGCAGCGCAGAGTTTGCCACTTATATCGACTTATCAAGTTTATGGCATCAAATGACCTTTTTATTTTTATTGTCACATAATGTCATATATATATATCATATATATATATATCCATAATTATCCATACATATCCATACATATCCATACATATCCGGGCATCTGTTTAATATTAAATGCAGCTGATTGCCCTGGACTCTTCAGGCTCAAAGTGGAATTGGAACAAGACGTTAAACTCCGCAGCTTGTGGCCTCGGAGAAAGTCGATAGCCGTGAGGCTCTTGGGTGAGGCAATGACCAAGCCCGGCAGTAGGAGTCGCCGTAGGAGTCGCCGTAGGAGTCCATGTCACTATGCGTGTGGTGCCTTGGCTGCGAGGGATCAGCATCCATGGAGCTGGCATCGGGCGAGCCTCGTCCTCGATGTTCCTATGATTTCCATTGATTTCCTACGTGTTCCCATAGAATGGCCTTCCGCAACGGTCAGTAAAGCTGGTTGCTGCATGTTGCTGCGTTACACATTCCCTGAGCGAGAAGACAACCGAGGCAACAATAAAATCAGAAAGAAATCACATGTGTTCAGTTGCCCTTACACGTCTCTCTGAAATCATACCCATCCTCAGGAAGCCGTGAAATTGTCAGGGATAAGCTGGTCAAAACTGCGGAGATTATGAACAACCTGCATGTGGAAGCACAAACTGTTCTGCACCGAATGGCAGCTCTGCCACTATCCCAGTGCATCAGCTTAGGCACAATTGCGGCAAGATAGACGAGCGCGGCGCGAAGCGTCGTTCCACTGTTGGCCTGCTGTCGGTCAAAGATGGTTGGAAAGGGGCGAGGTGTATGATCACTGATCGCATGATGAGTTTAACAGTTTATTATAGTTTATTTGTACAAATTCATAATTCATCATAATATATCATAATTCCAACTCAAAAAGGACGCACTTGATTCGAATCCAATGGTCCAATCCTGCCTGGACACTGTATCTCTGACATCTTTGAGGCTCAGAATCTCCCACAAGCACGCCTCCACCTCCGAGCAAACACTAAGGGTGCTAAATCATGTCGTTGTTTATGATTTATGTTGTTTATGTAAGGGACATGCACCCCATCAAGTGGTTAAGTTTGCTGAACACGTGTCACCACTCCACTATCTATATCTGTTCAAGTCCATTCAATGCGTCTAAAGTATTCTCCCCCCGCAAATCTATAAAACCTGGCAATGGAAAAATCCCTGTATATAGATGATGTACATTGATTTTCCAGTCTTCCCATATTTTCTCATTAGCGATGTTGGACTAGCAGGACACATCAGTGCGCAGGAGGACGCTCCCACCCGAGCCTGGTTTGACAGTTGATCCAAGCGGACTTCCACCCCGTGGAGGAGTTTTGACAAGACCACGGGGTCCTGCTGTGGCCACAGAAGGTAGCCCATCGCGACGTGTTGGTGGGTTACATGCTCAAGCGCGCTCACAGCGCAGCTGTAAAGCGTTGCTCAAAACTGTTCCCCCAAAACATCACAACATGTTCAATATATCCCAATGCTTGTTGAAGCTGCGGCATGTGAGCGAACCGTGCTTCTTTCAGTCAAACTGGTGGCGGCACAAGACCACTCCTCGTCATGTGACGGCCCTGGCAGCGACATGCCTGAATTGGGGTGGGGTGAGTTTGCACCAAATAGCAGCGGTTGTCGCTGCTGCGCTAGGAAACCTAGGGCTGGCTTGAGCCAAGCAGCAATGACTGCAGCAATGCGATTACCGCAAACAATCTGGCTGACTCACTACATCCAAATAGTGTAGAATAGTCTAGAATCGTATCCAGGGAGGGTAGTCTTTAAGGCCAACCTTCATGTATCCTTAATGGCTGTGCATTGGCTTTGCGACAGGATGGTCTGTACTCTTGCCACATCAGGTTCTGGACCACCATTCTCTTGGCCTCCCATCAGCCCAGCCCCTGAGTCTGGCAACACCTTGGGGACCCAAAACCGCCTTGCAATGTTGCTGACATGATGATCAGCTTGAAATCCGCCAACTTGTGCTGGATGCTGGCAGAGCTGTGCAATTGCTGCTCACATTCATATTATATTGTGTCTCGGTTATTCTCTTCGTCTACCTTAAGAAGCGGAAATTGTGGAATTTCCTGCCCACGTAGGCAAAGCCCAGCAGCAAAGCTGATGGACAAAAAGAGCAGAAGCAATTATGTTTGAAGCAATGGTTGAACCTGTCGAATCAAATCTATGAGGAAGCACTTTGATGCATGCACTGAAAATGATGCGTATAGTGGAAGTTCTGCAGCTGAATTATGTGATTTTCCAATGAAGATTAGACGCTTTGAAACGCAAATGGTTCCGGCCCACAACTGGCCGGCAGCACTGGAGCTTGAGAACCAGAGACAGCAAGTCGGCATCCACGGATCGTTCGTGCGCCTGCAGACAAGAGGACTGGCGATGAAAAGATGTGAGACTGTGATGCACATGCATCCGATACGTGAACTTTCAGCCACTTTAGCTCAAGATTGGAAACAAAACGTGACCATGACAGAAGCAAGTGTATGTGTGTGATCCTACTCCCATCAAACACCTGACCGACCAGAAAAGATATGCTTCTCAATCAGCCGGAATCGACCCGAATGCAGCAGCACATGCACCATCCACGTGCAGCGCGCCACGCAATTTTTATCGTCAGTCCATCTTTTCACGTCTCCGTATGGCTCCAACCACTGGAGGCACTTTGGCCTCCACTCCAAACGAGTTTCAGACGCTGCTTAGCCTGCAGCTGCCATCGCCAGGTTGTGCAGTAGAGTTCAATGATTCAAGAGTCTTCAAGATCTTAAAGTGTGGGAACCTGTCCGAACCCTTAGAGCCATCTTAATTGAAAGTCCCATGTCAAGTGGCGGGAAAGATGCTGCCAAGAAGCACGTCATCCCAACAGTTCTCCACAGCTGCGCGGCTAAGCGCTGCGCCCTTAGCTGGCTCAGACGACTCGATTCCTTTTGTTTGTGCTTGTCTTGTTGTCACTTATGGATACTTATGGTTGCTAATGCTCCCTTAAGAACCACCATGACTTTGTAAAGCAAGAATATCAACAATGATCAAATTCTGACTCTTCGCCACCCTTGGCCCAGCCTGTTTTGCCTTCAGGTACACTTCCAGGTCAGTCTCCTACATGGCACACTCTCAATGATCTCAATGTCACACCCCGAAGCAGCTTCGACTTGCAGTACTAAGGTTAAGCCGGTTAGGTTTCGAACACTGAGACGATCGCCATGCAAGGGTTCTCAAAACCCATTAAGACCCCTCCGGGTTCCCCAAATCGCCTTTGTGTGTACCGCCACATAGTCCATCTTGACACCTAGCTTTTCTGCCTTACTTCCCGCAGCCGCGGAATGCATAGAGGCCCCGCAACGGTGGCACCCCCATTCCCACAATGCTCCAAAAACAAACCCCAATAGTATCAGTACAGTATGGTAAGTTTCTAGGAATGGGGGTCGCAACATTAGGGGTCTCTATAATTTCCATAGATTTTCAACAGGCACGTGATGCAGGTCTCTTTTTCGTATGTGCATATTTAGACATGCAGACCGCAATGACATTACCATAAATTATCATTAAATGATATTAAATGTACATGTATAATCATATATAGCATGAACTGTGTTTAGACATCTGGCATCCGTGCAGTACAAGTAGATCATAGATGTGTCCGAAAGTAGAGGAAATTAACATCCAGCAACATCCAAGATGGTTACAATAGGGTTGCTGTCTTCAACTTCTGTCAGCATCATTGAGGCTTCTACAAGCACAGTTGCCAAAGCAAAAGCTTTTGTGAAATATGACAGTCTCAATAGTGTCCAATAGTGAGATAGTTGGAGGAGTGCTAAGTGTGATCTGTTGGCGACGACTATCTGAAAAAACAGGGGCAGAACAATCTGTCGGTAAGGCATGCGCTCCTAGACCAACAAGCCGTCCTTGAATCCTACAAATCTGTACAAATCTCATGTCAAAAGACTCCTGATCCGCCCATCCACCTGTCTTTCCATACATGGCTGACGCAAAGTACTGCAGGCTCTCGGCACGTCTCTGGCGTGCAAAGTCAGCCATGACCCGTCTGGCCTCCAACAAAGATGCCTCCAAGGCTTCTGTGGCCACTTTGCGATGAAGATCCGCAATGCTGTTGAAATGCATCAAGCCGGGAAAATGAAAATAATCCGCTGGCTCCAGCCAGAGCCTGGCTTTGTTGTAGCCATCACTGCTGAGATCAAATGGTTCCAACAGTTCCGGTACTTCAGCTTCGGTCCCAGACAGCATGAGTCTGGTCCGTGGCAAGGTGCGGTCAAACCATCCATCGTAGGTTCCCGCCGAATCAAGAGACTGCACTTCTGGCCAGAAACGAGCCAGGAAGTGGATGCTCGGTGTAAAGATTGGCAGACGCATGGCATATAAATCGTTGAAATAGTTCTTGTAGGGATGTTCCGGAATATAGACCGTGAAAGCATGCTGGAAAAAGCCTACTGCATCAGCTTCGCCCTGCAAAGTCCAAAAAACATCATGCCTGTGCTCTACCACTTCGTAGAGATTCTCCGACTCCAAATAAAGCTGCAATGCCATTCTGAAGGCCAGGTACACGGTTGACAGTTGCCTCACCAGGATCCACGGGTCAACAAGAGCCTTATGGATCCTTATGGTCTTATTTATTAACGACTTATTATATATACTTAAATATATATATAATATATATATATATATCCCCAAGCTGGAAATCCGTCCATTCCTTTGACACAGACCTTGATGCCTGAAAATGGCTGCGAGCTCTGATGGGTTGTGTCTTCATTGCTTGTGGCTCTTTCATGGCTCTTTCAAATCCTAGCAGGTTTTTACTTGTTTAGATTTGTTTAGTAGCCTTTGCAAATCTTCTGCAGCTCCTTGAAACGCGTTCATGTTGCATGTTCCATCATCTTCCTAGACATTGCTACCTACCTGCTCGATCCAACTACACTTGTTGGTCCTTGTTGGTATTGTCATGACGGTGGCCAACTTCGATTGCTGAACATCACATATGATGCGCGACTACGAAGCGATTCTACTCCTGAAGCACCCAGCATCTGTTGTGGAAACCGTCCTTTGGTAGTTCTTTGGTAGTTATCTTGACAAAATTTGGTGTCAAATGGTGTCAATTGTGTTCAGAGTTCTCTTCTCCCAGTTCTCAATGGCGGGATGCAGGCAAGGCACAAGATGAAGCTGGAGGTGAGCAATATAGTCCTGGAACGATGCCATGGCAGGTTCCATCCCATCAGCTTCTGTCGAAAGAGGGTGGTCACTGGAACGCGAGAGGAGACCTCTCCAGCATGATACGCCAACAAGGCCGAAGTCACAGCATTTGTCGTGAAGACCTGTCAAGCAAAATTGGCGGAACAAATCCTGAAAACTAGCAACTCCATGGAAACAGGTACATATAGACATGCATATAGATGCCGATATGCACACACACACACACGCACACATGCATGTGTATAAATATATATATATATAATATATATATAAAATATATATATATATGTATACATTATCTGCAAAACTGCAAAATAATCTATGCATATCTATGCATAATATACCAGTATTGTATATGCATGCAATGCGGCTGTGCTGAGTCATCGGACAGCCTAGTCTACACGCCTACATACACCGGAGAATGTCAGATATGTCAAACATGTCCGGATCTCAGTCTCTACGAGAAGAACCAGGAGGTACCGAGACGTGGAAGTCTCGTTGCACTGGCACATCTTTGACCAACGTGGCAGCACCTGGTCGTCTGGCTTGGCTTCCATGACTCTTCTCCGCAAATCCAGCAGCATCAGGCCTGCGAGGTGTCTGGGTGTCCCCTGCAATGGGTTCATGCAGAGGAGCTCCGCGCGTGGTGTTCCAATGACAAGGCTGAACCAGAAATGGCACAAGGCGAGGCCAAAGCACATCAAGAATGAGGCTTGGGCTTCACTCCTCGCGACGTCAGCGGCAATGTCTAACCACGTCTGCAGTGGTACCTCATCCGGATTGTGAAAGTGTTCACAGGACTCGTCAGCCAGACTTTCCTGCCGTCTTTCAGGGCAAGTGAATGTATGCTCGCACAGGTAGCAGGATCCATAGTACAAAACCTGCACAGGGCCCTCGACGACCTCCTCCACATGTTCTGCCAAGACTCCCGCCACCGGCGCATGACTGCTCAAAATCGCGAGACGAAAAGGACGGTGTGGAAGTGCCGCTGCTATCTCTACATCCTCTGCCCTTTGCATGGACATTGGCAGCGCAAATGCCAGCTTTGGGAGAATCTGGCTGTCAAGGCTGTCTTCTACCCCGGTGAACATCCAAGGATGCTGACGGATAGCCGTGTGGAAGACATGGTCAAATCCTAGCCCACCTTTCGTGTTTTGATGTGCCTCGAGCAATTTCTGGAGCACCCAACCTTTCACATTTGCACAGTCTTCCTGGGAGATTTCTACCTGTCCCGCACAGTTTCTCGGAATGCAAATATGATTCCGTGCTTCTTCTGCATTTTCAATCATAGGTTCTATGAGGAGAGCCTCGAAAATGTCCCCTTCCAAACTGTGGCCCATCGACAGCGCTACCCAGACCAAACTTCCACCTCTCGTCTCGCAGTCTTTCTTTCGTTGAAAAAGATTGTCCAGGTCGGCCCGTGCGATGCCGAAGCATCCAAGCGCCAGAACTGTGATACTTCGATGCATTTCCTGCCATGTCTCTCGGCCTGGCCTTGCTTTGGCCAGACTGCTGGTACCGATGCTGGTCAGGGCCTGAAGGTTTCCCAGAAATCTACCTGCAAAAAAATAGATCCTCAAAAATCCATAAAATTCCTCAAAAGCTGGCTAAATTGGCTGAGCAATGTTGTCCGAGCAATGTTGTCTGATGTCTGGCTGAATCAACGGCTGCAAAGCTATCATGCAGCAAATGTTGGTCCCCGTCCCTCTGCTATACAATCATGATTGGGTGTTGCAATCTCTCTATACTATAGGGATTTCTATTAGACTTGAGGATTCTCTGCTTTCAATGCCTCTCATAGAGCCCTAAACAGGCTAAAGCTGGTGGTACGAGGACCATTGCGCATGGCCCCTCTGCTCTCGTCTCACTTAAGCTTGGAGGCATCTTTCAAAGCCTTCTCTGTATTCAAATCGTCAGAGACTACTTTCAGGATAAATGGCGTAGAAGTCCTCAGCTATGTCATGCGAGACATGCATCCACCCATGGCGCTGGCAAACATAGAACGGTGAATATTACACCATGGTACAAGCTCGAAAACAGCCGTACATGCTTAGGAGGGGGAGCACATGGGAGCACTGACCTTTAATGTCTAAAACTAAAACAGTCTAGGTGTCCAGGTTTCATGCCTCTTTGCAGATTTGCAGGCCAAAACAGGGAGGGCCAAAAAGTCCAGACCATTGGTGTTACTCCAAATTGTGGACATTGTGAAGGCGTTGGTGGAAAGCTCATTTCAGTCCACACAATGCAAAGCGTCAAGTTGGGTTTGGGCTCATCAGTGATGAAGGCTGTCCACATGATGCGGACCTGCCCTCCAAAACCAAGGACTAACACAAACCTCAGGTCATTTCAGGTCAAGGACACGCAATGCTGTGGCTCATTGTCGCTCTCTCTCTCTCTCTCTCTCTTGTTGTGTTTTTTAAGTTTGTCATTTTGTGGCATCTCTTCATAGCCTTCCAGACCAGCGCTCAACAGATTGGAGTTCGAACGCAAACCTGTGTATCCTCAGGTGCTTTGCACTTACTCACTGACCAGAATGTGATTGCCAACATGCATGAGAATGAACACTTCCCAATCAATTAATCACTATCCCTGTTTATAAATATATGTATATATATACTGCATTATACTGCTACATACATGCGCTAAGTTGGCCTCAACTCTTATAGCATTGCTTCCAATGTTGTGAAGCCCATGCCATTCCAAGCTGAGGAACTTGCTCTGAGGGAAGCATGGTGGAACCTCACACAGAAGCCAACCCCAGTACACAGCTCATCACTGCTCCATATCTCAATATGGCATAATATGGCCATTGGATCCATGGGCAAGTTTGGGCAGCCTGGGCACCTCGCTACACAGGGGAGACTGTTTGGTCAAGGATGTAGGCAGCTTAGGTTGAATACCCTCTGTTAGGGGAAACTGGGGAGACTACCAACCCACCACCTTCGTCTGGGTTGGACGAATCTTGCTCGTAAATCCGAATATCTCAAGTCACTGCAACGCCAGAACAACACTATCGGCCAGAAGGGCCTTTCCTTGCCCTTTGCCCCTGTAGAAATCATGAGGATGAGTGGAAGACGTTGGAAGACTGCATGCCAACTGTCATCACACTAGACTCTTGCTACCTCCTGCTGGAGTATGCTGGGTCGTTCTCCCATGCCAGGCCACTTTATGCTCCATGGCGAATCGAAAGCCCTCTGTGGCAGAAACCATCCCGACCACTCGCTCGGCAAGCTGCAAACGTGATGGACATTTCAGGGAGGAAAGTTGGTTGTCCAACCAAGCCTGCAGGCCAAATTCCGCCAAGCAGAAGTCACCAAGCTTCGAATTGTCTACCCAAAGGTACTGAGAAAAGTTTGTGTTCTGGCATATGCCAGTAGGATTTAACGAATGTTGGGGATTCTTGGGGTTTACATTACTTATTTACAGTATTTATGTATGAAGTGCTCAACCCTGTAGATGTGGTGATGTCTGCAGGTGGTGCCTTATGTTGTGCTCTAGAGCTGCAAAGCTCGAAGACAAAAGAATATAAAAGAATTCCATAGCGTATCCCTGCATACCCCTCCACGTGTGGAAGAGCTCCCCAACCTCCATGAAGTAGTAGCCCCTACGTTCTTGTCACAAGGAAGAATGATCTAAAGGAACGCCCAGTTGTGGGCCAAAGTCGGCGGTTCTTGCCCTAACAATCCACTTACAGTCACATCAGTCACTTAGATTCTGCCAATCCCCTGTGTTCCCCTGTTGGCGCAAGGGATGCCATTCCTCCAGTGATCCCATGCCCTGAAGTGGTCAAGTTGCCTGAAGCCTTGGATGGCCAGACATGAAGACCTACCCTTGGGGATGGCTGGGGTAATCTAACAGTTGAACATCTTGAGATACCATAACTATCCATGACATTCCATGACTATCCATAACTATCCATGACATTCCATGACTATCCATGACTATCGTATGTCCTAAGCATCCACCAAAAACATCTAAAAACCAAAGCTGGTCGAAGGAGCTCTTGAAAAGTAGCGTCCAACTTCTCTTTGTTCATATCTCCACTGGGAAAAGCACTGGACCAGCTGGAGGGGTCTGATACCGTGGGTGTCACCACCTCAGAGGCATCAAGAAATTCATGGCCCAATCAGGAGACAGACGTGCTGATTGCTGTGTTCAAGGAATAAATTGCCACAAGAATTCATGGGGTAGCGTTGCCAAGGCATGTGATAGCCAATCTCTTGGAGAAAAAAGAGCCGAAGAATAGTTACCTGAGTTTCTGTCCTTGCCTTGTTTGTCTCCATTACTACCATGTTCGGCACTAAGAAACTAGAGCTCCCAATGTTTTTACGACAAGTCCATCGGATTATATATCAATTGTGTTCTGCTTGCACCCAAGACTACCCAGGTGGTTCCTAGCTTCAGACCTCCAAGAACCTACTTTACAAAAATCCGCTGATTGGGTCGATTCCTCTGAAGAGTTGAGCCAAGTTTCCAAGAGCCCGGGCTTGGTCCGCGCAAAGTCTCGTTTCCGTTCCTGAAGCACACGAGCGCCATTGCCCCATCTGTCCCTAGCTGAAGGTCAAATATCTGCGGAAATAGTCTGAAATCAATGTGGCCAAGAGATCGATACAAGAGAATCTGAAGGTAGATGCCAAGATAATGCCCCGCAGCCACCCAATCAGTCCCGATGTTTCACAACCTGCCTCAAGAGCATCACCATCAACGGGGAGGCCGCTAGATTTAAAGGAGCCCCGTCCTGGAGCAAGGTCAAATTACTAATTCTGGTTCTGCCCTGCACCGATCTGCGCTCTTTTTGGATGAAACTTCTGGGGTGTTTGTTGAGACCATCTGAAGTATGGCTGAACATGCTGCGGTACACAAACCTCTCAACTTCCTTGGGTGGAGCCACTGCGCAACCATCAGATTCAAACCGAGGTGACTTCCTTTCCAAAAGCCTGTGTGCTGCCATTTTCTGCATCGGTGCAAACCAAATCCTTACATAGCACTCTATCGTAAGTTCATGCGGGGTCCCGTGCCAATCTCCCCTGCCACAAGAGGTCCGAAATGAATCGGAGACCAAGCTTCGCTTAAGAACTTTGAAGGGCCAGCGTGGTGGGCGCAGGGCGAGATATGCAAAGAGAAGCAGCAACTGGGCAAGGCAAATGACACTGGCATCATGAGCCGAATTGGGCTAGATCATCTAGATGTGCATGACACCCGCACACATCATGATTTTCTGATAGCGCTCAGTCCCAAATGTGCCAGGTTGGAATTTACGTTTTATGTACCAACCATGAAGCTTTGATGGACATAAAAATATAATTGATATATATATATATATATATTGATATTGATATTGATATTGATATACAATTGCCCAACCAACCATCAGCTGACTGCGCGGCCAAGGTGCTGCTATAACCACAGCCACAGCTAGCCCGAGCATTTGGGCTGCACCGCCAGGGCTGGGCCACTAGGCCATGAGCTTCGGGCAAGGTGTGGCTCTTGTAATCGATCAATGCGGCTGCAGAAGCCATTCGCGCATCATGAGGTTGACAGCTGACGGTTTGGACAACCAGCTTTCTTTGTAGAAGTCTTTCAAGGATGAACAACAGTAACAACATAGTAACAAGATGTAACAAGTAACAAGCCTCTGAGAGTGGGGTTTCTCTGAAGTATTCGTGTCTTTTTTGGTTTTGCATCAAGCGATAAGATATGATTTCCCTGCACTTGTGTGTCTGTGTGTCTGTGTGCCTGTGTGCCTGTGTGCCTGTGTGCCTGTGTGCCTGTGTGCCTGTGTGCCTGTGTGCCTGTGTGCCTGTGTGCCTGTGTGCCTGTGTGCCTGT
>Ga0126342_10011234_pt1 | contig 15999 bp, 11 predicted proteins | sample Cyp1metagenome_FD_92528 | JGI IMG/M metagenome (GOLD analysis project Ga0126342, IMG submission 92528) | Coral microbial communities from Lord Howe Island, Old Settlement Bay, Australia - Cyphastrea 1 metagenome | ecosystem: Host-associated > Invertebrates > Cnidaria > Coral ... | reverse complement strand
GTTTGTGATGTATTGGTACATTATGTATTGTTACAGGATCTACCACCCTTCATCATAGTCAATTGCACCAAGTAAAAAGTCATTCGTAACTCGGAAATTGCTTCCCAACTTCCTTTGATAATAAGCATATATTAATCGGTTTTGAAAACCATATAATAACCATATAATAACCATATATTTATTAACGATATAATAACCATTAACCATATAATAACAATTTTCTATTTTTCGGTGATGTGCCGTCGATTGCGACAGGCCACCAGCGGACTGTTCCACAGTGAGCTTTGATGCCTGGGGGCAAGTGCTGGCAGCCTTGGCGGACCGATGGGAACGTTCCGACGGGAACCGACGTTGATGGCATTCAGTGGATTACCCTCTGGTAAACATACAAAAAACTATTGGGAATGGCCATTTATAGTGAGTTTTCCCATTAAAAATTGTGATTTTCCATAGTTAGGTTAGTTTACCAGAGGGTAACCATCCAAATAATGGGATTAACATGGATTAACCATGAAAAAATGGTGGATTATCCTCTGGTAATCTAAGATAACTCTGGAAAATCATTGTGTTTGAGAATTAAATCATCTAAACAAGTGGTCATTTGCAAAGCTATGTTAAATTACAGGAGGGTAAAAGAGCTGGAATGGTGGTAACTGGTAACTGGGATTAACTGGGTAACTATTCCCATGGCTGTGCTTCTTTTCTTTTCAGCTTGGTGAATCAGTGTTAACCAGAAAGATGTTATCCGATCAAGGTTTTTGATGAATTAGCCGACTGGATGGGTAGTTTAGTACAACTCAATCCTGTGCTAAATGTGGATATCTACGAAGGAACCAGCTATTTATCATTGCAGGGACATAAAATGATTCAGATTAATTTAATGATTAAAAAAGAGATGGTTTGAACATGTTTACATGTATCAGTACCACGTAGTATCACCATCCTTCACCATTATACGATAGGCTAAGATGGTGTTGGTTTCTATTTGTTTGGGGGTCCTTCCATCCTTCTCCAGCAGAGGACTTAGTGGCTCCAAAGATCAGAGAGGGAGACAAGGCGTGGCAAAAATGAACTGTTGTTGGGATTTCAAGGAGCCCAAGATAGGCTTGCAATGAGAACAGCAATCTGACCCCATTTTCGCAATGCAGAAAACTCTGCTTTTGAATGAGTTTTATTAAGGTGATATCTATCGTGAGGAGTTTGCAAAATTCATATTCCTGCAACTTAATTGGAGATGCTGCCTTTCTCCAACTGTCCATAATTGGTCTGTTGCGGCTGTTCCCTCCGAAAGTTTGCTGGGATCCCAATAAGGTTTTTCCGTGTATGATGGTCCATGAGATCGTGTAAAATACTTGCCGCTGAAATTGGACACATGACTTCTTGTTCACCGCTGAAATAGTCAGCCGCCAGCCATTTGGCAATGTTTTCTATGTTCCTGGAACGTGCTTTCCAGAGTGTCTAGGGATCTCCAAGGTTTGGTTCATGGTTTTTCTTTGGAACACCATCTTTCAACAGATGTTCAGTTGCATCCCGTGGATTTTTCAGTCAGCGTCATGCAGGAGGATCCGCTGGTGCGAAAACAAGTGGCCAAAGTTCAATGGGCTCTTCGAGCGATCAGTTCACGGGTCTGGCTTCTCACCCGGCAGCTGAGGAGACCTGCCTGCTGAGTAGCCTCTGGTGGGTCAGGAGCTATGGATATTTTTGTAGCTTTATGGGAAGAAAGGTGTATGATAGGTAAAAACCTTGCCAAGTATGTGTTGATAGGAAAGTTAGGCAGGCTTCATGTTCTTATATGTTCTTTTACTTTGAAGGGATGTTTTTCTTGAAGTCGTCGAACGAATCGGAACCACAATTGATAGCACATCCTACCACGCCTGAGACCAGTTGACTGAGTTTCTGGCTGCACTCAACCACCACACATATATGGAAGTTTCCGAAAACGGGGGGACCCCCCAAATCATCCAGTTTCATGGGACGTTCCACGATCAACGGGAAATCCCCATGTGAAATCCCCATCAATTTGCCGGTCAGGAACCTGCTGTGCATCTTCCTGAACCGTGACTTGGGCGGCAAAGTTTGCAGGGCCCCGAGAAGATACAGAGATGCGCGGAGCTATGTGGAGGGATCCCTGCATTTCACGTGAAAGTACAGTTGTACAATGTTCAAAACCTTCGTTCATTGATGATGACATGGGGTTTTACTAGATATTAGGGATTGTGACAATCCATTGTGTGACGTCCTATGCACCAAGTGCTACGTAGGGGTTACACTTGGCCCGATCATATGTTTTTTTGCAGTTCAATTTGGCAGCAATCCCACGGTGAATGGAAAAGCACCAGATCAGGCATGGAAAAGCAGGCTACTTTGGCCAGCTTCAAGTAATCTCTGGTAGATTTGAACTGATGACTGATGCTACTACAGCTATCATACTCAGCACCCTTCGCTTGTTGATCCAGCAGTGGGAGTATCCCTTTCAATCACTGCATCCGCAGTGCCACAGTTTCTTTCACAGCGTGCGACAAAATCCAGAGCAGCTTGGCCCCCTAGAGTTATTCAACCAGGGACTGGAAGTTCGCAATCAATATGGCCAGACAGTCGTATTACATCAGTTTGTGCTCCACGATCGTCTTGGTGTATTCCGTCTACTAATTGCAGATGTGCATTCTCTTCCCCAAACTTATTGGAATTATTATTACTATATCCCCAGTAATTCAGATAGTTTTCATTTTCCTGCATGATTTTGAAACAGTTCCAAATCCAATTCAGATCCAAGCAGCATGAAATCGGGATTTCCTGGTGATTTCCTGGTGCTTTACTCGTGTTTTTCCATGGGTTTTCCCTCAGACATTTTGGGATCTCCGGCGCCGCGCCCGGCGCGCCCAGGCCAAGACCGTGGAGAAACTTTGACGACCTTCTTCTTGCGCTGTGTGGACTGGCCCATCAACGGCAAATGTCACCAGCGCGAAAAGTGGGAGCCAAATCATGGCTGGACCTTGGAATGGCTGCGAAAAAATTAAGAACCAGTTGGTAGATGGGAAACATATGTAAACATCCTATTGGGGTTTCAACCAAGATTTCGCAACCATCCACAGTAATTCTTCATGTTATTGAAGCAACAGGATCCACTATCCTACCATAGTTTACCGATTTTTTATGGATATAATTAAACCATCAAAAAATTGGGTGGTTTATTATTGCTTTACTAGCAATATGAGATTATTGTGATTATGACTATAATTAGTTAGGTTAGATTGTGATATTCTAAGGAAAGATATATGTATAATAATGTATAATATATATATATTCTTATTATGATTATTATTTATGGGATATCATTAGATATGACCAACTGCCAATATCATCAGGTTTACCCTCGGGTTGTTCAACAAAAGCATGGAAGCCATTTAAGGGTTTATCTATAATTTATTTAAGATGTTGATTTTCCCTGGCAATGTTCAAAAGAGGGCATACCTCTGAAAGTGTGCTTTTCCCTTGGGAGGTGCACTACAAATGTCATTTGTGGGCGACATATGGGGACATGTTCCCTAGCTGGAGGATCGGTTCAAAGGATTGCATGAGTTGGTGTGATTGGAGACCAGTATCCCTGCACGCACATGAATCATGTCATTTCTTGGGTAAGCACATGCTACAAGAGGATGGCTACATTGTCCATGTTCCATTGCTGTTGCTTTTTTTTTATGGAGCTGGAGTTCTAGTTATGATTAAGTTCTGTAGCGCTTACTGAAACCCCACTTATGGGTAGTTGGCGACTCCAATTTATATTATTCGTAGTCGCCCGAAAGGACCCAACCCCCCCATCCTGCAAACTGTCTATACTGAATCTCTACTGTTCACGTGAACGTACTTAAAGGATGTCCAGTTGACAGGCTCGCGCTTTATCAATTTGGGCTGACCGATGATCATGTATCATTATTTATCATCATGTATCGTCATGTTTTTCTTATATAATTATTTACTATAATGAATAATGATTTATCACGAGTCTTAAGATCATCTATGATTTCAGAGGGGTGAACAGCACCCGGTTCAAGGTGGCAAAAGCCCTCCACCCATGCGGAAGATCCAGCATGTCCAGCGCTCAGGTTGCCAGCCCAAGTTCTCGCGGCACCACTGGAAGCTTCTGAGCCAAAGGTCCGGACTCCTGTCGGCCCTGTGGATGGTAGGATTTTACAGTGGTCAGTGGTCCGTTCCACGGGTTTTTGAGGTTTAGACCTTAAAAAAGGGGTGAAACTATAGCGGATCCCAGTGGTGTAGTGGTTTACTTCACAGCAAAACTGGTACCCTAGGCGTGTCTACGAGCCAATGTTCAACTGAGAGGGACTCAATGGGATCCCCCAGGCCCAAGAATGTGATGTTGACAGGGTGGTCCAGAACATTCCAGAACGGGGGAACAATAGTTGAATAGATCATGAAATATATTGAAATAGTGGATTTGTTATTTATGTTGCTTTTGCAGAACTACAGCGTTTGATCGACCTATCCCAGCACATGCGCTCAGAAACTGGGAATACGTGGACACACCTGAAACCGCACTGCAAGCAGCGAACATAGTTTGAATTGTAGTGGGACATGACTTGTTTGCATTGACTTACTGTATGGTGTTGTACGGCACATCATCATGGCTCACAGTTTGACTTCGCCGGTTTGCCTTTGGAGGTTGGGATACCTGAACCTGTTCCCCTATGGACAGCCGGATGCTTGGTTGAAAACACCTTGCGTCTCGCATTCTGTCCACCTTTGAAAGACTTCAATGTTTGCTGACAAAACTGTCTCGTGCACGCTCACTCCAGCCAATCATGGCTTCAAGTCTTCATGTGGATGGTTGTTTTGATTTCCATGACCTATTTGTGATCATTGTTGTGTATGAGTCCCAGTCATTGTCTGATTATTATCTCTGAATGAATGATAAAAGTACATTTTAATCACCATTCATTCATTCATTCATTCATTCATCCATCCATTCACTCATTCATCCATTCATCCATTCATCCATTCATCCATTCATCCATTCATCCACTCATCCATTCATCCATTCATCCATTCATCCATTCATTCATTCATTCATTCATTCCTTCATGCATTCAGTCATTCATTCATTCATTCATTCATTCATCCATTCATCCATTCATCCATTCATTCATTCATTCATCCATTCATCCATTCATTCATTCATTCATTCCTTCATTCATTCATTCCTTCATGCATTCATTCATTCATTCATTCATTCATTAATTCTGTCTTTCTTTCTTTCTTTCTTTCATCCATCCATCCATTCATTCATCCATTCATCCATTCATCCATTCATGCATTCATGCATTCATGCATTCATGCATTCATTCATTCATTCACTCATTCCTTCATTCCTTCATTCCTTCATTCCTTCATTCCTTCATTCATTCCTTCATTCATGCATTCATTCATTCATTCATTCACTCATTCATCCATTCATTCATCCATCCATTCATTCATTCATTCATCCATTCATCCATTCATTCATTCATTCGCTCATTCATTCATTCATTCCCTCATTCATTCATCCATGCATTCATTCATTCAATCATGCATTCATTCATTCATTCATTCATTCATTGATTCGTCCATCATCATCAGGATCATCATCCCAGCCCAGTCCTCCCCATCTCCCCCTTGCTCAGAAGGAATTGGATGTCCCGAGACAGTAGGGTGATTTGGGTAGATGAATGGCGTCTCATTTGCAGTTGGCAATCCCCAATCATCCTCATCCCAAATTGCACCTCCGGTCATCCCCTTGAAACGTGCATGGATTTTTTGGTTGTTTGGTATGAGTTGGTATCTTTTTCAGCTGGTTCAGAGGCCCATGTGTGCTCAAAAGCGAGGGTTCTCACATTCCTGTACTAGTATTGGACATCAAAACCACATATAATTAGTGGTCCCGACTCAACGGCTCCATTTTTCTTTGTCTTGCGGCTTTGTTTCCCTGCTGCAATGGATAACAATCCCCAGTGTATCTCTACAAAATCCCTATAACATTTCCTATAAGTCCTATTTACATCCGCCTCCTGCAGGAAATGTCCTTCCACGTCATCGATCTGGAGCAGTGCGACCAACGTCGCTGCTTCCATACCCTAGTTCGCTTAGCTTCGGCTGAGGATAGTGTGATACTTGGAGCACTGAGGATGGCAGTCATGTGGCAAACCTAATCATAAACCATCCCCAACTTTACGAGAAATAGGTTGTATAACCTTTCCCGAATTGGGTTGCTTGTAGATTCTGACATCGGAGTTATTAACCTACCTAGCCAGTAACAACACGTATAAATGTCATGGTGGGGATGACTCGAAGTAAAGTCATTCTAAACTTCCTTAGATGTTTCAACCGTTTTCCATATTATACTATATTGGGAATTGGTTTCCCATTGTAAAGCCGATTTATATGCGCAGCTTAATGATTTCCAATATGGAATAGATGTCCATACCCCATAGATCCCCACCGTGTTTTGGCCACGGCATCAAACGATGACGATATCCACAAGGTGGTGCCCACCCCCAGTTGTTTTTGTTGTTTCGGAACCCCATCCATCAAAGTATATTTATAAGATATTTTTTTATTTATTCATTTATTTCTATTTTTATTTATTTTGTTTATTTATGTATGTATGTATGCATGTATGCATGTATTTATCTATATATTTGTGTATTTGTATGTAATTATACATATGCATATTTATTTATATGTGTATCTATGTTTGTGTATTATAAACCCATTTTTTGATGTTACTGAAATCATTTGCACCAACATGGTTATCCTAAACGCTGGCACCAGTTTGCTCGACGCCAGTTGAGGAACATCAAAAATCCCATGATCGACAAAGACGCCAATCCAAACGTTCCAGCTTTCCAACCCTTCGTAGCAGGCGGGGCATAGTATGGAATGGTATAGCATCAGGCCTCTCTTCATCAAGTGGCAACCTTTGAATGTTGATGTGGACGGTTGGAATATGTTTGGGGATGAGGGGAAATGAACGAATACCGGTGGAACCGTCAGAATGGGGGGGTGAACATGGCCATATTTTTTTGGGGGGTTTCACCAAGGGCGAATAAAAACGTGTTCGAGTAATGGACGAGTGAAATTGCCTGAACAAAGTGACGCAACCCCTGAGGTATTCCAAAATCTTGGGATGAACTGGAAAACATCCCAGCCCAGGGTTTGGTACAATGTATCTTGGCAGGTGATGTTGATGATGATGTTGATGTTTGATGAGTTGATGATGTTTTTTTGACTGAGATGGCATCTTGGGTTCACGCTTGGAAATTCAAGACCACATGGAGTCCAATGGCGAGCATCGAAGACATTGTTTCTTTCAATGTTGTGTTGTGGGTTCAAATCCCTCCCCATCAAGTGTTGCACCAGGGTTGAGCTCCTCGTATGAAATATTTTTCCAGCATGAATGAACTGCTGGTGGACTGATGGCCCGGTTTTAGTCAAATGAAGAAGAACAGAGTTAGTTAAGAACACCACAAATTAAACCACCTCTCCTATATTCCTTGACCATCCCCGTTAAAAAAACAATATTTTTGGTAAAATCCAAAAATCCCGTATTTTCTGCCTGGCCCAAGGTTCCCCATTCATCAAACATTTTCAGTTGGGCACAAACTGATTTGGGTTTTCTTCAGTCCGACTGGAGCCAAATCGACCGTTACTTTTCCTATAGACTTATATTAGACTTATATTAACCCAAAAAAAAGAAAATTATACAGTATTAGAGAGGAAAACAGATATTGTTCTCTTTATGGTTTTTACTTTCCCATTTTTTTGGATCTTTTGGGGTAGTTCCAATAATGATTTAGATCCAGAAAATCGCCTCACTTAGGCACCTACAACTGTGCGGTGGATCGGCAAAATCTCAAGGCTCGCATGAAGTGAGGTTGTGATTAGTAACCCTAGTGACCCAGCAAGTGGAGGGTTATCCCGCATTCAGATGGTTTATGGTCCTATAGTTAGTGTGGAAACAATATTCCATAGTGATAACTCAATCTTTTGGCGCTGCGAGCGAGTAGTTACTTGTGAGCATAGAACACGAGCCTGCAAGGCACAGAAACGGACAGGGGGAAACATGGCGGTTTCAATGATATCTTTGAAAAATGGTGAGCCATGTTTAATTACTGGAGGGCATGTTTTTTGGTTCCATCTCTAAGCATTTACCAGGAAAACTAAGCAGGGATGACTTTTGAACAACAATAAGACTGGGTACTTGACACTTTTCCCCAAACATAACTTGATCACAAAGGAAAACCTGTTGCAGTGCATGGTATCTCTTCATCAGATGTGTCCGTCCAAACGGTGGTCCCCATTTTGGTTTTCGGTTGTTGAACTCCACCTGTGTGGTTGCTTATATATTCATATATAATCATGTATAATCAAGATTGTAGTTGATGAACATCTCTATGTTTGATTGGTAAAATCATGAACTCTGTTGGACTTTGCCTAAATCAGAATTTACCATGTAATCAGTCAAACAAGTATTTAGGGTATGAGTTTAGCCAATCCCCATTCTTAATGGTTACCCTCCGGTTGTTTTGAGAAGCTATGGAGGCTATGGCCCATTTAGTGTGCTGATTCACATTTTCTTTCAAGGGTTACTTTTTCATAGCAAACTGGAAAAATACCACGGTGTAATCCGCCATCGTTGATGGTTCATCCCAATTTCTGGTGGTTATATCCATGTTTTTAGAACGGGAACTTGTTGTATTTTAGTAGGAATTTACTGGTCCATTTTCCATCTTTTTGGGGGTTACGATACAACATGATGCTTACTCCATGTTATTGATGGTTAGTACTGGTATTGGGTGCTTATAGCAACCCCCAGTAGGAAAGGTATTTTTGGGGGTTACCATATCTATATATATATATATATATACATACATACAGTATATATATATATCATATATATTAATATAGAATCATATCCCATATTTTGATCCCGTAATAACATATTATCTGTATGTATATATATATATTATTACATGTTATTACTATTCATATATATATATATATATTATATATATATATATTGTGTGTGTGATCCCATACTATCTATGCGACTTATCCCATACTATCCTCGTCAGGTGCGGCGCCGACTGGCATCCTTGGTGGGCGGCTGGACGCATCTGCCAGACACGGCCTTCGACTTTTGGCCGCTGGGATTTCTGGGGGGAAAACAATGCGATGATGTAGATTTTACTGGATTTAAACCATCAAGTGATATCTAGATATTACTGGATTTAAACCATTAAACCATTATATGTTTCATATTTCTGGCTCAATGGAATCTGATGGTTTGAACGGAGATATCCTGATATTATTGGGATATGACCAGAAAAGCTGGATAGAACATGGAAATCTGATGGAATTGTTGATGGGATATAATGGCGAATACTATAGGATTTAACCAGCACAATTGGGGGTACAAATCAAGAATCATGGGGATATATATATATATATATGTATGTATATATATATATATATACACATACATATATAGTCGATTAATTGCGATGATGGGACAATTGCGATAACCGTTAAAACCAATAACCAGCTCGGTGAGCATCCCCCAACATACGGCCGGATGTTGCCAGAAGTTGCGTTTCGTGGTGGGTTATTTGTATGTATATATATATATACATATGTATGGGTAAGTTATAACGACCTCACTGCGATCTCACTATAAGCATAGTTAGTAAGGGAAATCATCCCAAAATGGCCTTAATTCACTTTAGTGAAATATTGTAATAATTTACGCCGATATATATATATATATATGTTATATCCCAATCCCAATAGTGTGAGGGATGAACCTACTTACTATCATGGAGGTTACAGTTATGGCCATCAAAAAAAGAAGTCAGTAAGTCACTAAACATGGAGGTGCTGAACCCCATAAACACAACCATAAACATAGACCCTCTGGTAAACTAACATAGCTATGGAAAATCAGCATGTTTAATGGGAAAATCAATGAACTAAATGGTCCATTTTCAATAGCTATGTTAAATAACCAGAGGGTAACTAGTATTTATCGCAACAAATAAGAAATTATTTATGATATCCATGGGATTTCCCACCCATATTATATTTAACCAGGTGTATTTATGGATTTCCTGTAGGTTCTATTTGAGGCTTTATCAACCACCAAGAACCACGAACTTTCAAAGGGCTTTTATCTAAAAACCTGGGGCTGAATTCCCAGTAAAAAAACAGTTCAGCAGTTGGAGCACCAAGCGTTGCTGGGTCACCCAATAACCCATAGATATCTATATATATAGATAGATGCCTTTAGATACCTTTAGATACCTATATATATAGATACCTATAGATAGATAACGATACCTATACAGTAGATAGATACCTATAGGTAGATACCTATAGATAGATACCCATAGATATATACCTATAGATATATACCTATAGATACCTATAAAATGCAAAGATATTTGGGCATATTCATTGCATAACTGGCTGAAACAATATGATGGGCAAAATTTGATGATGGCTCGGAAAGCGGTGCCAGTACGTGGGGTGTGACCAAGTGTTTTTTTAACAATCCACTGCCTTGGCTGTTTGTATTCGTTGCTAACAACGTAACCTGAGGTAAACTATATACCCTCTGGTAATTTAACATAGCTATTGAAAATGACCATTTATAGTGGATTTACCCATTGAAAATGGTGATGTTCCATGCATAGTTATGTTAGTTTACCGGAGGGTAATATGAATGTGGAACACACGCATTTCCTCCTGTGGATTGCTGCAAAATCCTGCACCAGTTGACAGATGGTAAAACATGCCAATAAAAATTGTTTGGCTTTCAACCATCTATCAACTGGTGCAGGATTTCGCTGGCCCATCCACAGCAGGAAGAAGATCTAGACATGAATATCCATGTTAATGTACTGGATGGTAATTAGGATCGTAACCAACAAATGTCGAGGAGTGTAGTGGAATGCCATTTTTGGATGCCGGGAAACCACTCCAATTCTTCGTACAAATGGGAGGAGAAGCAACGTGAAAATTGGGACAGTTGAGGACAGAAACAATAACCTGGCTGGTGGTTTGGAACATTTTTTTCCATAATATATGGGAATAATACTCCCATTTGACTAATATTTATCAGCGGGGTAGGTCAACCATCAACCAGGACAAGTTGCTGGATTCAAAGTGTCCTTTTGATGGCGGTCATGATGTTCAATCCTGTTTGGTCATGATGAGCCGATGAGTGAAACCACCATCCAGAAAAAATAATGACTGGTATAAGCAGCAATGGAGAAGGGTCGATGCAGTCGATGATATGTGATGTGCTTGGTGGTTTCAAAACAGTCCGATGCATCCTGAAGGCTTGGAGACCTTGGAGCGAGTTTTGGGTTGATGGCTGGTTGGTAGATGTATTGAACATCCCGCCTACAACTTTTTAACGAAGCCATAATTACTCAGGAGCGCATCCCTGTTCGTAATTATGGTTAAAACTTCATTTTTGGTGCTTAAATCACACATATGTCATCCTTTTCAATCATTTCATTTCTACCAGTACCTTCCTGCTGGAAAATACCACATGTAGAGCCATGTCGTTCCATGATTTTCTATTGAAACACACATTCATTTTGCGGAATTAGTTCAACCTCAAATGACTTCATCCATACGATGATGGTAGGATATGTTTCAGAAATCATGGCATTACTTCAGGAGTGTTCCGGATGTTGAAATTTGATAATTTCGTCAGATTTGGAGCTTTCCTGAAATGGTGGAGTACCCCGAAATCATATCCAAGCCATTAGAACATGACTTACCCTCTGGTTATTTAACAGTTCGCCATGGAAAATTGCATAAAATAGCCCATAGAAATAGATGGTTTACCTATTAATAGCATGGTGATTTTCCATGGTGAACTGTTAGTCATAACCAGATGGTAGTATTGAACAGTATTGAAACAACCATGGTGACTTGGTGGGGATCACCCCATGACTTCGGAAACCAATCGCATCGCGATCAGGTCATGCCTGGATGATGTTCCCCAGGAGGTTCTCAAGGTGGCTGTTAGTTGGCGAACACATGTTGATTACTTATGATTGGTGAAAACTATTGCTTTTCATTGGTAAACATGGTGTTGATTGGTCTTATTTGGATTTGCTTTGCGGAAAATGGGTGCTGATTGGTGAACAAACATGTTTTGGTTGGTGTTGATTGATGAAGAATGGGTGTTAATTGGTGTTCATTGGTGCTGATGGGTATTGCTTGGTTGGTGTTGATTGTTGAACACTTTGCGAACCAATGTGTTGATTAATTGGGTCAGAAAATCGGGTCCAGTACCCCATTGCATGGCAAGTCTTATTGGGAAAACAATGAAGCTGTGATTTGGATATGGAATCGGGTGGCAATTTTTGAGACGCACCCATCTGCTATCCAATCCACCAGGCAACCCAGCAATTTGTCAGTTCAAACTAGCAGGGGACACAGGGGACTTGTGGAGATTTCTTTCCACACAGGAACTTGCGTCTAAGTATTGGTGCTTAACTTTTGTTTTTTGCCTCCTATCTTCCATGTTTATTCATTGTTGCTATTACAGTTGTTTTTTTCCTATATGACAGGACACAATCTGTTCAGTTAGTTATATCAGATTTTCCTCATATCACTTAAAAAAAGCACACACACACATGGTACCCTAAACTAGCCCCAGTTTCCAACCACATACTCTGTGGGTTATACCATACTATAATGATACACAGTATGTATATATATATATATACGTATTTATTTACATTATATACATATAAAAGTATACACTTACATTATATTATATACATCCCCTAAACGTGAATATGTTCCCCCTGGTAGTCAAACAAAGTTTGCTGGAAATCCTTTATTTTCCCATGATTTCCCACCACATTTGATGACTCAGCACCATTAATAACCATTATCAATTATTATATTACAGTAAACACTATTGACCGTTGTTAGACACTATTTTCCACTATCAACCACTATATTAATCACTATGTACCGTTGTCAACCACTATTTACCACCACCAACCACTATATTAACCACTAATAACCGTTGTTAGACACTATTTACCACCATCAACCACTATATTAAGCACTATTGACCGTTAACAACTATTTACCACTATCAACCATTATAATAACCACTATGTACCGTTGCTAACCACTATTTACCACTATCAACCATTATATTAACCACTATTAACCGTTGTTAACCACTATTTACCACCATCAACCACTATATTAACCACTATTAACCGTTGTTAACCACTATTTACCACCATCAACCACTATATTAACCACTATTAACCGTTGTTGACCACTATTTACCACGATCAACCACTGTATTAATCACTATATACCGTTGTTAACAACTATTTACCACTATCAACCACTATATTAGCAACTATTGACCGTTGTTAGACACTATTTACCACTATCAACCACTATATTAATCACTATGTACCGTTGTTAACAACTATTTACCACTATCAACCATTATATAAACCACTATGTACCGTTGTTCACCACTATATACCACCATCAACCACTATATTAACCACTATTAACCGTTGTTAACCACTATTTACCATTATCAACCACTATATTAATCACTAATTAATTATTTTCTGCTGTTAACCACTATTCACCACTATCAACCACTATATTAATCACTATGTACCGTTGATAACCGTTATTTACCACCATCAACCACTATATTATCCAATAATTATTCACCGTTGTTAACCACTATTTAACACCATCAACCACTATATTAACCACTATTAACTACTATTAACCGTTGTTAACCACTATTTACCACTATCAACCACTATATTAAGCACTATTGACCCTTGTTAACCACTATTTATCACTATCCACAACTATATTAACCACTATTTACCTTTGTTAACCACTATTTACCACTATCAACCACTCTATTAACAACTATTGACCGTTGTTAACCACTATTCACCACTATCAACCACTATATTCACAACTATGTACCGTTGTTAACCACGATTTACCACCATCAACCACTGTATTAACCACTATTTACCGTTGTTAACCACTATTTTCCACCATCAACCGCTGTATTAACCACTATTTACTGTTGTTAACCACTATTTACCACCATCAACCATTATATTTAAAAACTATTTACCGTTGTTAACCATAATTGACCACTATCAACCACTATATTAACCACTATTGACCGTTGTTAACCACTATTTACCACCATCAACCACTGTATTAACCACTATTTACAGTTGTTTATCATTATTTACCACCATCAACCACGAATTATATTAACAACTAGTTACCGTTGTTAACCACAATTTACCACCATCAACCACTACATTAACCACTATTAACCGTTGTTAACCACTATTTCCCACCATCAACCACTATATTAACCACTACCCTCTGGTAAACTAACATAGCTATGGAAAATCACCATGCTTAATGGGAAAATCAACTATAAATGGTCATTTTCAATAGCTATGTTAAATTACCAGAGGGTATTAACTACTATTAACTGTTGTTAACCACTACTTTCCACGATCAACCACTGTATTAACCACTTTTGACCGTTGTTAACCACTATTTACCACTATCAACTTCTATATCAACCACTTTTTGCCGTTGTTAACCACTATTTACCACTATCAACCATTATATTAACAACTATTTACCGTTGTTAACCATCAACCATGACATTAACCACTATTTGCCGTTGTTAACCACTATTTACCACCATCAACCAGTCTATTAAACACTATTTACCGTTGTTAACCACTATTTACAAGTATCAACCACCATATTCACAACTATTTACCCTTGTTAATCACTATTTACCACTATCACCCACTATATTATCCACTATTGACCGTTGCTAGCCACTATTTACCACCATCAACCATTGTATATATTAGCGACTCATTATTTACCGTTGTTAACCACTATTTACCACCATCAACCACTATATTAATTACTATTAACCGTTGTTAACCACTATTTACCACCATCAACCTTTGTATTAACTACTTTTCATTGCTGCTAACCAATATTTACCACTATCAACCACGAATTATATTAACAACTATTTACCGTTGGTAACCACTGTTTACTACCATCAGCCACTAATTATATTAACAACTATTTACCGTTGGTAACCACTGTTTACCACCGTCAACCACTATATTAATCACAATTGACCGTTGTTATCCACTATTTACCACCATCAACCTATATATTTATCACTATTGGCCTGTCGTTACCCACTATTTACCACTATCAACCACTATATTAACCACTTATTAACCGTTGTTAACCACCATTTACACCTACGTACCACTCTATTAAACACAATTAACTGTTAACCACGATTTACCACCATCTACCACTGTATTAACCACTATTTACCGTTGTTAACCACTATTTACCACCATCAACCACTGTATTAGCCGCTATTTACCGTTGTTAACCATTATTAACCACTATCAACCACTATATTAACCACTATTGACCGTTGTTAACCACTATTTACCACCATCAACCACTATTTTAACCACTATTTACAGATGTTAACCACTATTTACCACCATCAAACACTATATTAACCGCTATTAACCGGTGTCAACCGCGGTTTAACGATCATCAACCACTATATTAATCACTATTAATCTTTGTTAACCACTATTTACCACTATCAACCTTTGTATTAATCACTATCAATCGTTGTTAACCACTATTTACCACCATCAACCATATTCTTAACCACTATCAACCGTTGTTAACCACTATTTCCCACCATCAACCTTTTTATTAACCACTATCAACCGTTGTTAACCACTATTTCCCACCATCAACCATATTATTAACCACTATCAACCGTTGTTAACCACTATTTCCCACCATCAACCATATTATTAACCACTATCAACC
>Ga0126342_10011233_pt1 | contig 16000 bp, 17 predicted proteins | sample Cyp1metagenome_FD_92528 | JGI IMG/M metagenome (GOLD analysis project Ga0126342, IMG submission 92528) | Coral microbial communities from Lord Howe Island, Old Settlement Bay, Australia - Cyphastrea 1 metagenome | ecosystem: Host-associated > Invertebrates > Cnidaria > Coral ... | reverse complement strand
TATGTATGTATATGTATGTATATGTATGTATATGTATGTATATGTATGTATATGTATGTATATGTATGTATATGTATGTATATGTATGTATATGTATGTATATGTATGTATGTGTATGTATGTATGTATGTGTATGTATGTATGTATGTATATGTATGTATGTATGCATGCATGTATGTATGTGTTAATGTTACATATACGTATGCATATATATATATATACATACACACATCTATCTATCTATCTATCTATCTATCTCTATTATATATATACTACATATTAAAGTTAAAGCATAATATACAATTATAAATAATGATAAATATAATATGTGACATGTGTATAAATGTCGTATCGCTTTGGCATGCCATCCTCCCAGCCTGAGGTGATCAAAACTTGAACTGCCCCTCTTCGGCAAGGTCTCAGCGCCCAAGACTTCCTCCATCTCTTCCAACAAGCACCTGGGACGCTTGGCTGGAGGGAAGCAGCTAAGATTGGTTTAAAGGACCAACGATGAAAAAATCTGGATTTATGTGGATTTAAGAAGCATCATCAAATGATATCGCATTCACTAACAGTTTTGAGTTTTAATGGATTGATCCGAGGTAATACGTTGTTTGTCTACAGGGGACCGTGTCTTTTTCTGCCATCAAATATACATTGCATACCCAAATGCTGGACTTCCTGCAGATGTTTCCGTCAACCAACAAAGACTTGGGACTTCATCAGCATCAGCACAATTCCAATCAACTGAAACACTGAACGCTTGGATGGCTAAGGATGGACAGGGTCCATCGCAGTTCCACTTATTCCTTCTGTTTAACAAAGGTTTCTGCGCCCCAATCATTATTTCGCTGCCTCAAGTCCTGACACTTGTTCAGCTGAACATATTCTGAACCCTGTTCATATTATAGGGCCCCAGTCGTTGAAATGCAAAACACTCTGCGAACGACTGTGAAGTGAGGATACAAAATAGGGACAGCACAAACTGCTTGGTGGTTCAGGCGGGATAAAACATAAAGGGGTTACAACGGACCCCAAGTATAAATGCAGTGGATAAACCATCATCGATTCCCTGTTCTGATCGCTCATATTCACCCTAGTTATAGCTGGGGTTAAGAAACCCACGAACTAACGCGGCACCAAGGAGCAACGAGATCTGCCAACGCCCCGCCCTCTCGGCCGCTTTCAAGGCACTGTTGTAGCTGATGTCATTGGCTTGGCATCTGCACAGCAGCTCCAAACCATTTCAATGCAACCCTGAAGCTTAAAGAATAATGCGATCCATGTACAGTAAATATAATGGGAGATAATGGAGATTGTTTTTTGGAGTTTCAATTTTCATGGGGATAGTTCGGGATAATGCATTTCTTTTGAGTTTCAATCGGTTTCACAGTACCCCAATGCGTCTGATGGATGTTAGATTAGACGATGTTCGGGGAAGTACCAAGTGCTATCTTTGTTGTTTGATACATGTCTGATCGTGACATTGCTACAGAACCTGATGTCTCTACAACAGCTGAGTGGCATAGCCCATTGCCAACCTTGGATGATCCACATCTCACTTCTCCCAGGGTTCTGTTGGCACCCTAGCATACCCCAGGTACTACCAGTACAGGCCTCCAAAAACAGTTGCCTTCCTATCAAACAAATAGAAAAAAACGGTTTCCTTCGTCATGGGGATGGTTTGAAAAAACTTGACTTGCCCAAAAATTGGGGCTTAGGAAGGGCAGGGCTGCTCAACCAGCTATCAGGCGGGTAACTTTTGAAGGGGGTGAAAAACGACTTTCTCATTGACCTCACCTCCAAGAGCCCATGTTGCGAAGGAGCTGCAGTGCTTCCATCCAACGGCTGCTCTTCTCCTAAGGAGCAATGGCGGAAATGCCCGGGAATGCAATCAAGGACCTACAAATGAAAGACAAGTGGAATGGTCCAGTGGAAAGTGGTCAGTTGGAGACCTCCCAAATTGTATAAACCAAAATGGTGATACATGGCCCTGAAATCTAAACAATCCAAATTTGCGGGTTTTGACACTTCAAATGGAGAGCTGAGCCTCCAAAAAAGGTGTCATGAGGAATCCAGGTAGGTTACATGATGAATTTTGTATATACCAATACCAAACCAATTCAGCAGGCCAAATTTTCCCTTGCAACGTCTGATGAAACCAGCGCACGCTGCAGTCAATTTTAATCATTTTTGTTGACCTCTGGTCAATGCTAACTGGGGGTGCGGTGCACTTGTTTGTTTTTAATTTAATGGGTATAGCCGAACAGAAAACCCCTAGAACTATAGGTTATAGAAGTACTTATCAGTAGAACTGCACCAGCAAGTAGAGCATGTGATTGTGAACCTAATCTTCAGCATCACCAATGAAAAAATAAGAGGCAATAGACATTTGTGAAGACACTTCACTATTGGGAGACAAAAATCTCAAAATGTCCGCGTGGTTGAATGGCCTCCCATGGATAGCAATGGCCAATTTGTGGATAAACATTGATCCCTTCCCCTAATATCAGATACCGCATTTAGTATTGGACCTGTTCATTCCATGTGGAGGGTGTCTGATCTGATCGCGGGAAGGGATTATTGGTCCCATTTTATTGGATTCGCCATGCGCCCAGCCGTGCCAAGACTCACAGGCGCTGATGGCACTGCTCACGCCAATGACATGAACCGGAAGGCCGTTGGACGGCATCCTCAGCTACCAACTATGGTGTGCCAGGGACCATGCCATACACAATGCCAGCGAGTAGTGGGACTTGGAACCATATGGAACCTCAATTTGACCTTGCAAATTACTTGAATAATTCTGCATGGTACTGAATGTTTTTTTAGCTGTCAAATAGATAGATCTTATCCATTCTGACCATGTGTCAACTCAATTACGCCATTCCATTCACCCGTAGCCGTGCTGCCCGCAAAGCACCGCATTCTTTTTTGGCTGGCTGGCATTCGAGGCCAAATTACCAGCCCCACCAGGTGGCGAAGAACCCCAGACGTTCAATTTGGGATTGGTGCCGCCCCAACAAAAGATGACACTCTCGGATTTTAGAGTCTAATTGCGGCATTCCAACAAAAATATAGGAGCATGGAAATTGGATGAAATTGGAGATACTAGCGTACAAGCGAAGCAAAAATAGGCACAGCATTTGCAATCATTTGCAAATATAGACAGAAGCCTCAAAGCCAACCCTGTAGACTGCACGGGTTGCGCTATTAAGTTTTGGCTATGGCTATGGGCTGTACATGGCTGTACCAAAAACGACGCTCTTAGATATCTGGCATCTGGCAGGACTCCAGGGTGATGAATCCGGAGACTCCGCCAAAGCAAAAGGTGAAACATAAAGTAAACAGGCTGCCATGTCCAAATCAAAACATCTCTTAGCACAATTCTGCTTTCGTAACCAAAAAAGACTGCTTGGCAATGCTGTTCAGCCTCGCTACGCCACTACATTGAAGCGCATCAGCCCGTTCAGAGTGACTTTACAAGCCCTCTGCGGCACCAAAAAAAAGCTGCCATTTTCTCCTCAAAACTCTCTTGGCGCTTTCTTGTGGTCTGAAGCAGCCTCAGACCTTGAGTCTGCTCTCAGCGCCCGCGTGTTCCTCGGGATTTGCTGGCACTTCAAAATTCTGCAGGCTGATGCAGGCTTCGCAGCCCAAATGACAGGGGAAAACATGTTCTCGCAACCTTTTTTTTGCTTGATCTTCTCATGTTCCAAAACATCTTTGATCTGTTCGTCCAACAGCTCTCCGCCAACAGCTTGTATTTCTTGGTTTTCAGAAGAGCTTGGTAAATCCTCGCTTCCTCAGGGCCTAGGACTGTCGAAAGCTCCCCCGCTGCTGCAATTCCCTGCCCAAACTCGACAAGCCGCTGCTGCCAGTCTTCAACTTCCTCGGGTTCACCATGCTTTTCAAGGGGAGAAGCCAAGGCTTGCGACCGACCCCCTGGCCCCAAGCGGAGCATGAGGCGAGCTGGCGTAGGACCGTCACTGCCTTTTCAACATCATATGGCTGGCCAAATTGAATCAGCGGCATTGCCCCGTGCGATTTGGCGGCGCAGATGGTCTGGAGCCACGTGCGCCTGAGAAGGAATTGATTTCTCAATGATCCCAGCATCTTCAACTCGCTTCTGATGGAAAGACGGATCCTTCAAATGCTCAACCCTGAAATGCCAGTCGCTCCAACCTGTCCCTGCGGGCAAACACCCAGATCGCACAGGCAGTTCAATGTACGAGTATCTGGGTATTTCTGGGTGGTCTGGTCCAAGGACCGTCCGATGCTTTTCTGCGCATCTCCTCAGCTTCTTTCCAGCGGCCTTGCTCTCGCAAACCATTGGCAACATTGTTCATGCTGCTGCAGGCATGCTCATGGTCTGGTCCAGACCCGCGGCCTGCCTTCCAATGCTGTTTCGGCCTTGCTCTTGCAGAACATTGGCAAGGTTGTTCATGCTGCTGAAGGTATCCAGTCCAAGGATACGCTGCAAGCGTTCCGATCCTTTTTTGTGACATTTGTGCATCTCCTCAGCTTCTTTGGATATCAGGGCAGTAGTAAGAAGGTGAACGTACAAATCGCGGAACCCGCGGATGCCGGCCACGACCTTCTGATACAGCCGTGAAGTTTGTTGCCGAGTCTTTGCAAGCAGCCAGGCACAGGCGACCGCCATGGCGGCGGCAAGGTTTGGCAAAGCTCTAACCGAGTACTACCCAATCCGAACATGTACTTGGCCCGCGTCTGAATATCAATTGACATATGGAAAGTTTGTTTGTTCATTACGGCCAGTTGCCTGGAACTTTTTATGATTATATAATTTATATAATTATAAAACTTGCCACTTGATGCTGCTGACAAGTGTCTCGATTGTGACAAGTCATGTTCGAACGTGCAACCCAACCGAAGTTCGCATCTACATGCATCTACACAAAGCAAATCAAAGCAAAGAACAGGATGAATAAGGGAACCCCAAGGAATTTACAGAATAACAGATTCATTACAGTAAATTATTGAACAAACAAAGTCTATCAACGTCTGAGGGTTGGGGTAACTAGTTTTCCCCGGTGACCACAACCATGGATGGAGAAGGGGTCTCGACCAACAAAACAGCCAAAAATCGTCGCCTACTACCTTGAAAACTCCAGATCCAAAATAAAATATATACAATATATTGTATGTATGGGAATCTTACTGTTTTACTAATCCGACACCTCATTCAACATCCACAATGAATTGTAATTAGTACATCTTAGTATCCAGGAAACTGGCAAAATCCCCCACGACAGTTCCATGTACTTGGCAAATCGTGGCAAGCAGAACGCCCTGCGGGAAAACCATGGAATATGTGTGCTGTGTCATCATCATTCAGCTCTCAGCAAGACAGTGGTTGGCAACAGACTTGGTAAAAAGTTCCATTTCACCATCCAAAACTATGCTTGAAATGGAAATCCAGGTCATTTCATGGGTCACATCTATTGATTGCCAATCGCCCAGACTCCAGCATGTCAAAATATGCAGTGCGGCCTCCCACTGACCGCACTCCTGGATGTTTGGAGGTCACAAGCCGCACCCACTGTGGTCAAAAATGTAAGCTGTGAGGGCTATGATGATGGGGATATACTCATCCCAAAACATGGCTTGATATGTTTGTGGTATTTTGTGGTGTGGTGCAGTAACTTGGATGGTCAAATCCTGACATGACATAACCGACATAACCAGTTCTGCACGGCGTTGTTCCAGCCTCGCATGCACTGATGGCCGCATGGCCAGACACGGCGTCCACCTGTGTGGGAAGCAGCCTTGAACCAAAATCCATGGCGAATGGGATCCCCAAAAAGGAGGATAATGAAAGGCAATCCGAATCCCAAAAGATGTATATGAACGGTATATGTTGTATATTTGTGGTAGAGCCCCCTCTTGTAATCATGAAAACCAGCCATCACTCATCATGAGAATTAATACTGTATATAATCTATCCCCTTATTTGATGGTTAACGCATGTTAAAACCCCTCGATATGATGGTTAAACAATCGAATCCTGATTAAACACCCAACCATCATATGCACAGATTTGTCACATCATATTCTGATAATGTGGGTAAAACAAAAATAAACCACCCATTTGGGAATGGTTTATCTATGGTGATTTGGGGGATGGTTTATGATTGTTTTACCATGTTTTTCCCACATTACATATCATGAAATTGGTGATCATCATCACCTTTTTGACACCTGTATCAAACCATCCTCCAGGCACCAGCTGCTCCAGCATCCGCAGGAGCTCCAGCGCCAGCTGCCACGCTCCACCTCCGCCAGCGGCGCTGATGCAGGCGTTGAAGCTCACCTGCTGCGGGATGTTGAAACATGGCATCGCAAATCATGGCATCGCAAATCTGAACGAAATTAGGGATTCATGATGTATATATATATATATATATATTAAAAAAAATGTAATAAAACAATAACATAATAATCTTAAAAAACATAAAAATAATAAATGTCATAATCATATTATATATATGATTAAATATAGTACATTATAGTACCTTCTTCTTGTGTTCTGTGCAAAAGAACTGAACATGGATAGCATTTCACCAGCATTGTCTGGCATTTTTGGTATTATAGTTTGCCGTCATCCTCCGACCACTATTGGGAATCCTTACTTTTGTTGGACATAAGACACACGGTAAGAATTCCAAATAGCGGTCGGTGGACGACCGCAAACTATAAACATCTTATGAAATTCTTTGACCGTGGCTCCATATACTCAGTGATAAACCATCCCCAAGTGATCCAGGTTTATACCACCGTGGGGCTGTTTGAAACATGCTGTTCCCATACCCAGGGGTCAACCACACTCTGGGAATCAAACATGGCAATGGAAAACAAACAAAACTCATTTGGTTCTATGATTACCCATGATTTAAACTCCCATTCTTTGGAGATGCCCCAATGCCATTCAGAGCCAAAAGATCTTAGCCAGGTGGCCCCCGGAAGCTGTGAGAAAAAAACATGTGTTTTTATGGTTGTATGCACATGCCCATGCCCCAATAGGAATGAGTCAGAACCATTGAACATAATGATCGATTTTTTTGCATTTCAATCCTGCCGCTTCCCAATTAGAATTGAACACAATGAATATTGATTTATCACGATTTATCGGGATTTCTGGATGTTCATCCACCCAAAAAAAATGGAATTATCATACCTTACCACTTTCACCAAGCCGTTTCGGTCGCACCGTATTCGGTCGCACAGCCCAGCGCCCCATGCTGCAGAGCAGGTCCAAGGCCAATGGCCAGCTGCTCGTCCTAGGCCATCAAACATGGACATGGGATGTTTTCTTTTCGTGTTTTCTTAGTCAAATCATGGGAAAAAACAAATAAGAATAGGGGGTTCTGAAGGCCTGGTGGATCCCCAAGTCACCATGGGTTTCGATACCAAGTCATGGTCATTCATGACTTGGATGATTGGGGCGGTTGGATAGCTGGAGGACTGTGGTTAGCGGCTCCAAACCTCCAAAGGGCGGGGATGGCTTATTTTTTGGAGATTTCCCCAAGTACTTGTCTCCAATTCTTGCGAACATGACGTGATCTACCAATGAGCCGAAATCATTCAGATATGACCCTGTCATTTGGGCACCATGGAGCTCAAATCTTGACCCTAAACGCCCTTTGCCAGTTATCTTTATCAATTTGATTATATAGATGATGCTATCATTCCATAAACGGGGATAACTGGTACAACTCGAGCCTTTGTACCCCTGGCCCGTCGCCGTAGCATCCCGTCGCCATCTTCAGGCTTTATCCATAATGTGGTAGGATCGATCATGAGTCGAATCATGAGTGTATAACTGTAAAACTTTGTAGCCCACGTTTGTCCAACACAGTGAAAAGGTATAGAACATGTTAGAAGGCTGTTACTAGCATCTGGGACACCATGATCTTTCACAGGGCCAATATGTGCCCATTCTTTGAACTACGAACCATCCATGCGTGGTGAAATCTGCTAAGGATGTCTTGCACGCTTCAAGGTTGGCCCCATCCCCGACAAGAAAAGAAATTAGGACACTGACTGAAGAAACATTCATCATTTAGAAAATGTTGTGCCCTATTTCATCCTATTTCGAAAAAGGTGGTATAACTTGATCAACACATGCTTCCGCCTTTTTTCTTCTCCTGCGCCCCCCCACCCCCATTGGCAAAGTTGGCCTCTCCTAGTCAAGGAGAAGAATTCTGCTAATTTACTTTGGCTCACACATCAATGGCATTTGGCAAGACACGGTGGCAGTTTGTCCCATGTTGCAGCCAAGGATCTTTTCACATGCACTGATCAAACTGCTGAAGGTAAACACATCGGGTTGCAACTGGTGAAGGCACATCATATCCTGACCAACATCGGGTTTGTCCCGGGCTCCAGGCTTTGCTGGCAGAGGATTAAATGGATTTTCTCGAGAACCTCCCAACAAAACACAGAACATAAAACTCCCAGAATTGGACAGATTCTATCCATAGATTCACCTCCAATGATGGCATGTCATTGGGCCATGGGGGAAACCCTTTCAATCAGTCGTGAACTCTCAGCGCAAATCTGCCGAGCTTCCAACAATTCCAGGCCGTCCTGGAGGAGGGTCGCAAAATCTGAAGACTCTCATCTGAACTTGAGAAATATTGGGTAATTAGCAAGAATAACGATAATTTCCAGATCAGTTTTTTGTTTTCAGCAAGCTGAGTAAATGCAACTAGTTGTGCATAACAAAACCTGGACCTATTCTTGTCCAGTGTACTTGCAAAGCGTGATTAGACACATGCTGGCAAGCTTGCCAACCCCCCACGACAAGGCGTGATGCCAACGTCCAGCCTTCCGGTGCATTGGAGTCAGTAAGTGAATCTTCAAGAATTGTTTTTGTTGTTTTTCTTTGGCTCCCTCCCCATGGTCATCTCCAGAAGTTTGGCGAAATCTTACCAGAATCAAGGCAGCTTTGAATTGGTAAAGTTGTTCTTTCTCCAGATTCTAGTTTCTATGCATCTTCTTGGTGCAAACATGGAAAGTCTGCAAGCTTTCTGGCTCTCCTTTAACATCATATCAATATATCATGTCTATCATCAAGGCCAACAGCTACATTGACATAATTATTGAGATTTCCTGCTAGCAAAGAGAAAAGATAATCATTATCACAGAAACAAATCACCAAGTGCGCCATCTGGGGCTGGTTCCCCCTAGTGCCCAACATTCTAGTGACGTTGCCGGTGAGCTCGTTGTAAAAAATATCCCTATATATATATACATATATATATAATTATATATATATATATATATAGATGATCACCACGGAGCAATGCGCAACTAACCATCCTCTGACCCTGCACTTGTCTCCCAGCGCGAGGTCTCCTGCAAACGTGAGCCCTTCTCACAAGCGCTGATGGCGGAGTTGTAGCTGAAGATGTCCTGACTCTGGAAAGAAACAGCCAAGCTTGGATACCACTGCGGGGATCAAGCTGGCTCCAAAAACCGTCAGGAAAAAGTCTAAGTCTAAGTGGAGAAACATACCAAAACCAAGTGCAGCGTTCCATCACGAATGCCGCAGATGAAACATTCCACCTTGGGAGTTGAAGCTGAAGGTGGTAGTATAAAGGGTATTCAAGGGTATATTCTGCTTTTGTGGATCTCACCCCGGTGTGCAGGACACTTGGTCAAAGGTGCCAGTCTAAAACATCGGCCCTGATTTTTTGCGGGATTTTTCAATGATAGAAGGCCGGTGAGCCGGCCTTTCAGCCGTGGCGCTCAATTAACCTAGGAACCAGCGGGAAATGATACATACGGATTCCTTAATTCTGGCCGCCAAATCCAAACGATTTTGAAGATATATGGAACACTCCCACCAGTGATTGCTCAATTGTCCCAAATCACCTTCACCAGGGAATCTGGAAAAGAACATATTTGCTGGCCCTTCTCATTAACCAACCTTTGTCATTCTCAGGACCCCAGTGGCCCAGTCATGACTCACGGCTGTCCTTTTGCAGCCCCATGCGGTCAAAGAGGTGCAGGGCATGCCTCATGAGGACTAAGTTACTAAGGCTAAGGGTGGGGGAGGAGCGCCCCGGAAGAACAGGAAACCTGTGGGTTTTTCCATCTTGGCTAAGGGTGCCAAGCAATGGCAGGAATGGTCTATCTGAGTTCATCTGCAACCCCCAAACCATGGGTCCAGAGTCCAAATATGCTGTGGATCCAACAAAAAACCTCCCAAACGTGAACCCACCAATGATGGATTGTTAACAAGGCCTTGTTAGTTGATGGTTGGGAAGCCCATGATAAACTGTTGTTTGTTATCAGGCAGGTCAGCTTTTGGGCCGGTTGAATCCCGAATGCCAATATCATTCAATGTGATGTGTATTTGTATCGTGTCTAGGTGTACCTGTGCATGTAGGCTGGTATTTATAGGTAGGTATGTATAGATAGGTAGGTAGAGGTAGGTATGTAGGTACGTATGGATGTAGGCAAGTATGAGTAGTATGTGTCTGTGTGTGTATATGTTTATATGTGTGAAAAGCATGTCCGTGCAAAAACATACTATATAAATGTATACACGTCTACGGTGTGTATATATATATATATCTATTATATATATAGATATGTTGAACACCTCCGTGAGTATTTGACACAACCCTGACACGTATAGTGGTTGAGCGCGCATTGCGTAGGGGTAGCCCTTGGATGCACTTGGGACCATTGGTGGCATGGTCTGATGACGTGGTTTCCATGGCGGCACTGCTTGACCCTTCTCATCCTTAAACAATTCATATCCATCTTATCATATGTGTTCAGTTTCTCTCAGCCTGGCTCAAAAGTATGGATCGAAAAAATGCGCCCTTTAGAATATTTAATTAGTAGGTCGGTCGAACATGTGCATCCGTACTCGTGCTCTGATTTCGACATGGTTAGCAAGTGGTTCATACCCCTTTCCGTCTCAGATATCAAGGCCCCACACCCAGTTTGCCATCTCTCCAATTGGAATGTCAGGTCACAACAAAACTAGTCGAATCATGCTAAAGAAAGATGTTGTATGGTGATGTTCTGTTAATAAATTCCCATTAAAATCCCATTAAAACTTCATTAAAATCCCTTTGAAACACATTAAATGCAATTAAATCCCATTAAAGTCCCATTAAACCCCATTGTACCCCATTAAACCCTATTAAACCCCATTAAAGTCATTAAACCCCACCATCTTTCTTCATTTTTTCTGTTTCCAACACAAAAACCTCACATCAAGGCTCTGCCAACGCGAGGCTTTTTCGAAGGCACTCAGGGCAGCATTCACACAGACCACATCTGCAGTACCGGAGACCTTCAGATGGAACAGGGGGGCCAATCTCTACAAATTACAACAGTTAACTAACAGTTACCCTCTGGTAAACTAACAGTTTGCCATGGAAAATTATAATTGTTAAAAGGTAAATCAACTATTTCTATGGGCCATGTTGAATAGCTATGTTGAATTACCAAAGGGTACCACAGGTTCACAAGCTCTTCATCTACAGCCCACGTCCTTGCGGGTTCCGTGTCAGTCCCTAAAAATGAGACTTCAGCTGCCAAGCGACTAAAATGCTTGCGGCTTGCTCCCATGCCGCGCCTTCATGGAGAGCGTTCATGGAGTTGTCAGAAACTCCAAAGGGACATTCCACAGAACATCAAAAATCAATTCCCACAGCAACAACTTCCTGGGAAACAAGACTAGACTTGTTTTATCTTGTTTCCATGGTGCTGTGCTCCGTTTTATCTTCACTGATTTTTTGCTCTGATCCAGATTTCTTTTTGCCCCACCAGCTCTTAACAATCAAACAAAACTATATAGCTGCTTGGTGGTTTGACCCCAGCTCTTAGACAAACGGGATCATCATCTCTCTAAACCTAGCAGCTATATAAATGAGTCCAACTGATATTAGCATATCCAACCATAGCCTAATGGTTCTGCAACATTGCATACGCCAATGCAACCCCCAATAGTCCAAGTTGGACGTCATTCGACACAACCAGCCTTTATTGGATCACAACCCAACTCTTGCCGGTTAACGTTGAATGCGGGCAAAATCCAGGATGCTTTACCAAGCATCAGGTGTATTAAATTATTACATTACATCCCAACACATATTATCAATAGATATCAATAGGCCAATAGGCCAACAATTATATACAGTAACTAGAATAACTCAAATATACAATCCAACCCATTGATTTTACATGGTTTTACCACCTACAGAAAGGCCCCCATCCAGATACAGTAGGCAAAGATAGGCAAATTGGTTGAACTAGGCTGATTAGAATTTATATGAATTTATTGGGCGTCTATAGTTGCACAATTGGACCGGCCTTTCCTGCTTTCCTGTAAAAATGCAATAGCTGGTTTGTCTCATAATCTCATAATCAGTACGAGTACCTCTAAATTCACTGGTGAAGCATCATATTCGTGGTTCAAATCGCCATAACTTGAGAAGCCATCCCAATCCTCAGACAAATGACAAGCCCATGTTGGTTCTATATCCTCACTATCTCCCCAGTTTATCACTATTTGTCCATATTTTTCCTACCTAAATCCATCATGTTTGATGGTAAATCTCAGTTGTTTGTTGGCCAAGCAACCAGATGCACAGGCGTTGATGGCACTGGCACAACTGAAGTTGTCCAAAGGCAGCTCTGCTTTTTTCATGGCCTCGGCTCTGGCAGCCGGCAGTGCAATCCATAAATTTCAACACCCACAACCACCATGGCAACGGTCACACACACATACACACATATAATCATATAATATATATATATATATATATATATATTATATGTGTTTATATGTATATATATATATACAAATACAAACATCATGTACTTACATGCCCAACACTTACGTACGTACAACTAATTAAACACCATCAAGTACATATGCGCATGCATTTAAATAGTATATATATACATATGTTATACAACTATGCTGTGGTGTGCATATCTATATATATATATATGAATATATATATATATATATATATATGAATATAATACGGTAACCATTTCCTCATTTTACCGTCCGGTGTTTTTGTAAGAAAGTTCAAAAAGGAGGAAGCTAGTTGTTTTTTTTTACATGTTCCTCTTTATAAGTGAAATAGTTATACCCCGACTTGCATCGGAAAAAATCGAAAACTAATAAAATCACCACGCCAATCAAGATTTATCGCAACCAGTGCAATGTCAGCCAAAGCCAACCCCCCGACATGCCCCTGCCTGTTACAAGGATGACATCATTACAACAATGTTCATTATCCGAGGCCATGTTGAAGGGCAGCCATAATCCACTGAAGCCACGTCACAGTCAATAGCTCCAGTGCTATTTGCCATTCACCAGGCTCAGAGCAAGCGCTGATGGCCGAACTGTACCTGGAACATTGGAAAGGGAGCATTGAGCCATATTGGGGCCTAAAACCATTTGGGTATGGGTCAAAACATGTCAAAACCCTGGCAGCCTGGTTTTCACACCAAATTAGCTGGCGGATGTTCGTGCGAAATGTGCTAATTCATGGCTTTTGATCCATCCCTATGTGTTTCCCCATGGCTCTTCACCAATACATGGATTCTCAAGGCCTTTCGGGTCTTCCAACCTGCTGTTGAAGTCCAAGGCACGTGAAGTCATTGGGTGCAACTTCTGCACGTGTCATCGAATCCAAAAGGCTCAGGGCACCCTGCCACTGACCACCTTTGGCCAAAGCACCTTGTTCCAATCCCATGGCAGTCTGCTTCAAGACTGGAAGCTACCAAATGCCCAAACCGCCAACAAGATTTGTCTGTACCTTTCTAGCATCGCAGTGCAAAGTGGTAAGGGTCCAAAGTCTCTGTCACTCAGGGTTCAGGATGAGATGTGCTTTCTACATGCATCATAGACTCCTGCCGTAGGCATAAAGGCATAAACATACACACAAGAAGTACAGTAAGCACTGCAAAATATGACTGTGCAGTACCAATGCATGTTTTTTCAGGCCGGACAATATGGCGCTTCCAGTCAGGATGGGGGAAGCCTTGAGACAAAAGAATGAAATATGCGATCTCATCTGGCCAGCGGTTTCAACATATCTCATGTCATTCGAGAATTAAGACAAATCCTAAGACCCAGCGATTGAACACAAAAAACATCTCACACCGGAAACACATGCAACATGTCAACATCCCGTGTTTTTGATGCCACTTTGCAGTGGAAACAACTTGGAAAAAACTCCACCAAGACCAGCACTCACACAGCTGCTGTAGGTGATGACATTCGGTGAGATCATTGATTCCTGGGCATGGGTCAACGGAACTCACCTGAATGGCTGATCTGGGAATCCGATAGCTTTGGATAAGGCTTCCGTCACGGGAAGACCTGGCTTTGAGGTTCCCAACAGCTCTCAAGGTGAACACTCGTTACCTATATATAATTATATATATATACACTATGTTTGGATATGTTCAAATGATGTATTGATGATGTTCATTGATTTTCCCAGAAACCTCCCTGGCCTCCTACATTTCCCAAGCCATGTCTCTTCCATGCTCCCCAAAAGGTGCAGAGCTGCTTCCCAGTGGCAGCCTTTTTCGCACGCACTGATGCAGTTACTACAGCCTCAAAGGCGAACTGGTGCTTGAGCCCATGCCAAACATGGAGGCAATGGAGCTTCAATCATCTTTCTGGGCCGATAGAACATGAACAAAACAAGTGTTGAAAAAAATGCGGATGTTTCTTTTGGCGAGAAAAACTATCTATATGTCTCTATATTATATATGAACTGGCGCAATGAGTTTGGATTGACGTCAGCAAGCAATTGAAATCGAATTGTGATATACATTGAACAGATTCTAGATTCTAAACATCGGAACTGTGTCCCCTCAGGTCTGTATTGAAACATGAAAATATATGGCAGGGGCAACCATGAAATCTACTCTCGTTGCATCGTTTCCACAATGAACTGCATCCCCATGTCCCAACTCATCTACAACAATGATATGTCAAGTTGGAGCGTTGGCATGTTCAATCAGGAAGGTATTGTTTTCTCGGAAAGTCACCAGGCACAGTTGATCCAGAACATGCTTTTCACAAAACAACTTTGAAACCAGATGAACTTTGCACTGCAGCTAAGTGTTGCCAGCGGATAGCTGTCCTCCAGACCGAAGCTGAGGCCGAGGTGCTAAAAACATTTTCCACCACACGAACCTGGGCCATGCCACGCCCGAACGGGGATGGAAATGGAAGAACATCATTGAAACACCCCCCCTTCCGTGGGAAAGTCAAATCTACGCTAGTTGAACAAGAATCACTCGTCATTGATTGGTTTTGAATCCCAACCTGTTAGTTGACGAGTCTTGTTTCTTGCACGAGCTGTAAACCAGCACGGCTCAATCAAGGTTCAACTGTTCGTTCCAATTTCCGCCTGCATCTGCCAACGACCTTTGCCCCAACTTGGCAGTGAAAACTATGCTCATCGGGATCACCCAGGATGGAAAATAAAACTATATAAATTTGATGTCAAACCACCAGCCAAAACATACATTCACATGTATATGATACTGTATATGCATATATATATACATACATATACCACACGATAATACACATTCAGAAATCAAAACATTAATAGCTGGATCCACTGCAATTTCGAGATATACACTGCTCGCGCCTGGCGCATCCTCTCCAGCAATTGCAGCGCCACAAACCAGTGGCCAGTCTTTTCGCAAGCGCCGATGGCAGCAGTAAAATGAAAAATGTTGGTCTCCACCTGCCAAGACTCCTTGGAGCCTCCCTTGTTCTGAATGGTTACTGTAGCGAACCCAAGGGAAACAAACACATGTGTATATATATATAATCCCTTCCTCCTAATACTAAACGTCCCCCAAATACTAAAAACAGGCGTCCATCTCCAATTTCAGAAAATTTCAGATTGGCCAATTTGATTTTTAATTGATCCCCTTTAGAAAACAATTTAAAAATCAACCTACCATT